>Ga0315899_10000023_pt1 | contig 235939 bp, 302 predicted proteins | sample LakEriMetagenome_2_FD_203518 | JGI IMG/M metagenome (GOLD analysis project Ga0315899, IMG submission 203518) | Freshwater fungal communities from buoy surface, Lake Erie, Ohio, United States - Buoy 4 MA112 | ecosystem: Environmental > Aquatic > Freshwater > Lake | place: USA: Lake Erie, Ohio...
TTGCTGGGGTATTTGGTGGCTCTCTGTTTAGTGCTATGCACGGAAGTCTGGTTACGTCTTCCCTTGTCCGCGAGACGACAGAGCAAGAGTCTCAGAACTATGGTTACAAGTTCGGACAAGAAGAAGAAACCTACAACATTGTAGCTGCTCACGGTTATTTTGGACGCCTTATCTTCCAATATGCTTCCTTTAATAACTCTCGTTCGCTACACTTCTTCCTGGCTGCCTGGCCCGTGGTTGGCATCTGGTTCACCGCCCTGGGCGTGAGCACGATGGCCTTCAACCTGAACGGGTTCAACTTCAACCAGTCCATCATCGACTCACAAGGTCGTGTGCTCAACACCTGGGCAGATGTGCTGAACCGTGCAGGTCTGGGCATGGAAGTGATGCACGAGCGCAACGCTCACAACTTCCCTCTAGATCTTGCTGCTGCTGAGAACACTCCTGTTGCTCTCATCGCACCTGCAATCGGTTGATAAAAACTGAATAACTGATATAATTAGAGGGTGTAACAACCCTCTTTTTTTATGGCTCATAATAATCAACACCATCCTATGGAATCCTGGATAATCTGGGCAGGAGTAGGTATGATGGTATTTACAGTTCTTGTGTTTGTCTTATTCACTCTCGGTCAAATTTATTGGGGATGAGTACAAACACTCATTGACTCCCTTGTTAAGTAATGTTAAGATAAATATGAGAAATAACTAAGGAGGTTATGACTTCTTCTACACTTTCACAACCAATTTCACAACGAGGATGGTTCGATGTACTCGACGACTGGCTTAAGAGAGATCGTTTCGTTTTTGTTGGCTGGTCTGGACTTCTTCTTTTTCCCACTGCTTACCTTGCTCTTGGTGGTTGGCTTACTGGGACAACTTTCGTTACGAGTTGGTATACTCACGGGCTTGCGAGTTCCTATCTTGAGGGTGCAAACTTTCTTACTGCAGCAGTTAGCACTCCAGCAGATTCTATGGGTCATTCTCTTCTTCTTCTCTGGGGTCCTGAGGCTCAAGGGGATATCGTCAGGTGGTTCCAACTTGGGGGACTCTGGACTTTTGTGGCGCTCCACGGGGTTTTCAGCCTGATTGGGTTTATGCTTCGTCAGTTTGAGATTGCTCGCCTGGTCGGCATCCGTCCTTATAACGCAATCGCATTCTCTGGTCCTATTGCAGTCTTCGTGAGCGTCTTTCTGATGTATCCACTGGGGCAATCCAGTTGGTTCTTCGCACCTTCATTTGGTGTAGCAGCAATCTTCAGGTTCCTACTATTCTTACAAGGTTTTCATAACTGGACTCTTAACCCTTTCCATATGATGGGAGTTGCTGGTATACTGGGTGGAGCACTACTCTGTGCGATTCACGGAGCAACTGTAGAAAATACTCTGTATGAAGATGGCGAGCAAGCAAATACATTCAAAGGATTTGAACCTACGCAAGAGGAAGAGACTTACTCGATGGTTACTGCAAACCGATTCTGGTCACAGATTTTTGGTATTGCTTTCAGTAATAAGCGTTGGCTTCATTTCTTCATGCTTTTCGTTCCCGTTATGGGCCTTTGGACTTCTTCTATCGGTATTATTGGTCTGGCTCTTAATCTTCGTGCTTACGACTTTGTAAGTCAGGAGATTCGTGCAGCAGAGGACCCAGAGTTTGAAACCTTCTATACTAAGAACATTCTATTGAATGAAGGTCTACGTGCTTGGATGGCTCCTGTTGATCAACCTCATGAGAACTTTGTGTTCCCAGAAGAGGTCTTGCCGAGAGGTAACGCTCTCTGATATAATAGAGGGTCTTTAGGCCCTCTTTTTTTATGTTATATATTTTTTCTAAGACGGATTGTGGACCATGCATCCTAGTTAAAAAATATTTTAAAACCATGAATGATCCTAGAACGGAATCTATAAAAGAGATTCTTCTGGATGTTGGTCAAGAAGAGAGTATTGAATTTGCTAAAAAACACTCCATTACTGCAACTCCAACTCTTATTATTGTTGATGCAAATGGAGATAAAGCTGAAGAATATGTTGGAGCTGTTCCAATTACACAAAACATTGTAAAATTGTTAGATGATTACGCATAAAGTGATAAGTTCTGAGACGCCTTACAAACTCGCAGAGATAATTAGAGACACTTGGCCTCAACTTTATATACCATCAAAGGATAAGGAAAAACCCGATGAACCTCCCAAAAAACTTTGAACAAACTTCTGACGAACCTTATGTTCGTCATGAATATAAGTTAGTTTATTCTAATGATCAGTCTGTTGTATTTGATAATTATGAGGATCTGAGACGATCCTGGTGGGAGACACCCGATCAGTTTTTGAGTCACGTTGAAGTTTTGGATAAGAAAAAAAAGAAAACAAAAACCAAAGGATTTTCCTAATGAAAAAGTATAATGAAGAGTATTTTTCAGTAATTGATAAAAAAACTGGAAAAAAACTATTGGATTGTGGTGATGAAATTGATGCCATTACTATGGTAAATTTTGCCCCACACAATCGCACTTATACTCGTAATAAATTTTTGATGGGCCAAGTTGTGGATATTGAAATGCCTAAGTCACTTCCTACAAATGAGATTGTTGTGAATATGGATGGTGGTGTTGGCGGTTCTTGGGAGGTTAAAGAACCAGAAAAATTACCCCAAATTAAACTTCCAGAGGGACAACAAGAACCTTTTAGGGTATGAGTAAGTTTAAGTATCCCAACGACCCACCTGATGCCAAGTGCCCTTATTGTGGGGAGTCTGGTAAACCTTGTTCCCATATAGACAGTATGGCCAGGGCGTATGCTCGTGGTGTTTGTAAAAAGAAAAATCAAAATTAGCCTTTGGCTTCATTTTGACCCTAAAAAATTTCCCGGTAAAAAATGACCCCATAGGATTTTCCTATATAATATCTGATGTTGTGTTTTTATGCCAAAAAATCAGTTGTTGAAAGATGAGTTTAAGGTTAGAGTTATGAAATTGAAACATCAACTCCAATCTGAACATAAGTATCCTGGAGAAAAAGAACTTGCCAATAAGTACTTAGATGAAGTATTATTCATTATTGATCAGTATTCTAGATGAGTTATGACTCTACCACAACAAGAACACAACTCTCTAATTGCCACTAGAGAGTTTCTAGTTGATTTAATGAATTCCAAAAAAATTCCTGGAGTTCCAGAAAAAGTTAGGTTATCTGCCAGAGCTCTTCTGAAACACTATCCAATGCGTCATAAAATTGATGAACTTTATTCTGGGAATACATTTTCAGAATATGTCTCATCCAATAAATCTGATATTACTGAAGAAGAACAGGAAAATAATAATAGAATCTATAACAATAATCAAACTTGGGAAACTCCAGGATTTAAATGGAAAACTGAGGTTGAGTTTGTTCCTGCAGAGTCGTAAGACTCTTCACGGGGAATTAGTTAAACGGTATAACGGGTGCTTTGCAAGCACTTATTAGGAGTTCGATTCTCCTATTCTCCATTCTTGACAAATAGGCTAAATAACTTATAATTACTAGGTGTTTAGTATTCGTTTATGAAAGTTCCTAACAAATCTGAATTGATGCACCTTCGCCTTCAAGCTTTTATGCGTGAATTTAGATGTGATGATATTGAATATATTGGGATAAAGAAAGGAGAACATTATTATCGAATTGCTGATCACGAAGTACCAGTATCATCTATCGAAGATTTAGAGGAAGTATCATGACAAAGCCTTATTTCATTTACGATGCAGAGTCAAAACGAGACAAATGGAATCGAGGATTGGACTTGTTTATTGAAAGTGTACATAAACCTGATAACGAATTGAGACAAGCTGCTCATGATCAAAAATGTTTTCATGAACTTATGGATGTAAGAGATACGGTTCTGGAATATCTAAAAACAATTCGTTGGGAGTGATATGGAATACTACTACGTTTGGTTTTTTCTATTTGTAATAGCTGCATATTTTATTGTAACTGACAATAGTGTATCGCAAGCAGTTTATTATGTTAGTAAACTTTTAAAATTTCAATATGAAAAAACTAAGTGGTGGGTATTTAATAATCCTCGTAATCCCATAGTAAAATATTTAATGTGGAGACGGGCGATGAAACTTGCAAAAGAGTTAGAAAAAGAATTTAACAAAAATAATGGCAGTTAAATTAATATGTTTTGAACCCTGGAGAGGAGTTGGTATAACCAAGTATGATAGTGGATTTGGAGATAGAATTAGATTTTGGGTTTTAGCACATCACCTTTCTACTATTATTAATGATGTGCAAATAATTGTAGAAGAAAAATATTGGCCTGAATTATTATTAATTGATTTTCCAAATACTACCTCACAAGATATTTCTTCATTGAAGTTATCTAAAAATCAATTACTCCCAATTAGTTGTGAAAAAGTTAGAAATATTATATTAACTGGAGATATTAATTTATTAAATTCTTCTGACGACACTTACTATTATTTTAATTTTTCTATACATCATATTGGCGATATCTTTGGTGGACTTGATATCACATACAACTTCATGATGCATAATGCTATATCAAAGATTAAATTGAATGTACCTGATGCTTCCAATTTTATGCAACAGGAATTTTCAGATTGTTGTTGCATACATTTGCGAAGAGGTAATGGAACTTTTCCTACTTTAAAATTCTTAAGTGAGATGGAACGATTTTTATCGAAAGAAGTTGTGGATTCTTATTGGAAAACATTTCATAAAGAAAGGTTGGGAAATTCTGTAAATTCAAAACAATATAAGTATTATGATTTTTTAATCGAAAGAGATACTGATATTGAAAAAAAAGATTTACCCACAAACACAACCCTTCGAGACTTTAATTGGGTAAATGAATATAAAATCATAACAGATGAAGATTATTTTAATTTAATCATTAATACTATTCTCAAAGAAAATTGCAATCAAAAAATTTACATAAGTTCAGATATTCCCAGAAAATATTATTCATATTACTATGATAATTTTCCAAGTAATATAATAGATGAAACTCTTTATTTTGAGACATTCTTAAAATTTTATGAAAACAAATTTCCCCCAGAAAAATTAGAAAAAAAATATTCAGTTCCAGTTTCTAAAGTTTTTGAAAATGTATTTGACTTAATGATTGGGTGTTATTCAAAAACAATAGTTAAATCAACTTCGAATTGGAGTAAGATTGCTTCATTGTATAAAAGAAAAAAAATTATACACGCAGGAAGAGTAACGTCAGTCAATTCTTTGGGAAATTGGATTTTTATGGATGGGGAGATTGACTTTAAGGATGAATTCCTCTATAATCAAGTGAATTCCAAAATTTGATATGATGACAGAACGTATTCTAAACCTTCGAAACATTGCTTTTTTTGGACTCACACTCCTAATCGGTGGGTCTATTGGATCTGCTGGTGGATCTTCTCGTTCTACACAAGATACTTTGATTCTCTGTAATCAAAGGCCTCACGAATGCAAGTTCAAGTATGACATTTTAATGTATGAAAAGGAGGGGAGAGTTCCTTACGTTGACCCGGCTAAAGTTCAACCCAAAACTCAAACTAAAGTTCAAACTGAAACAAAATGAAAGATCTTAGAATCCCAAGGTTTCCTTCTCATAATATTAAAAAAGATGATTATGTAAAGTTTGTCGGTTGCACTCGGGAACAAGTCAACTGGGGAAATAATACTGATCCAACTGACCTATTAATTCATGGTGGAATTTATTATGTACAAGAGATAATTGTAAAATCATCTCATACTAAATTAATTCTTCGTGGAGTTGAGGGAAAATTTAATAGTGTGTGTTTTGAGAGAATGTAATGTCTCTTTCTGACAAAGCAAAAATCTATTACAATGTTTGGTGTTGTGCTTATCGTAGAAGATACGAAGCAAAAATAAAACAAGACTGGGCATTGTATGAAAGAGAACATTCAACATTGTTGATGTGTCTGAATATGAAAGACGCTAAGTGGGTTATATTTGACAGTGATAAAAAATATAACATTTTACTGTCCCTTGACAAAACCCTTGAGTCAGAGTAGTATAGTGGACGAGAAATGAAGGTTCAAACAGATGAGGTGTAAAGTGCAACTCTATGTTGCTGGTAAGGTATTCGATGAGATTGTCGAAGCCAGAGATTATAGAGAAGCGAGAGAAGTAGCTCTTGCACGAAATCCAAATGCAAAAGTTATTGGTGTTACAGCTACATTCAAATGAAAAATAAAAGTCATCAAGTAAAGTCTAAGTGGTATTACATCTTCTGGGGTGTTATGGCTGTTGCCGTAGTGGGAGGTCAAATTTATGTTGGGTCAGGTTATCGTGAAATGGCAGAAGCAACAAAGGGTTCTGATATTCGTATAACTTGTGAAGTCTTTCCTCCATATATTCCTCCAGTAAAAAAAAGTAACAACACAAGGAAATTCGAGTAATGTTTTCTATACATGATCTTCAACATGATGAACGCCGTTATGGTTGGATTGTAGATAAACATTACGATTGGATTAATATGTTAAATAAAATGCAAAAAAATAATCCAAGACGATTCAAAGAATTTCGTTATTCACAAGAAACCATCTATAACCATATAGATAGATTGCAACAAGAACAGAACTTGTACGATTAGAATAATGAATAAAAAAATTATCAAGGTAATTCAAAAAGATGATTCTTTGATGCAACTGACTTGGGTAATTAATAATATCTGTAACAATAGATGTTCTTATTGTGTACCTGCACTGAATAGTGGTATTGGTCACCATTATAGTTGGGAAAATGCTGACAAATTTTTAGATAAATTATTTGAAAAGTATCCTAAAGTTCACTGTTCTATAAGTGGAGGAGAACCAAGTCTTAGTCCTTTCTTTCCAGATCTTGTAAAAAAGTTTAATTATTCTGGAAATACTGTAGGTACAACTAGTAATGCTTTCCAACCAGTAGAGTATTGGAAAGACGTTTCAAAATATTTGTACTATATTTGTTTTTCATATCACCCAGAATTTCCAGTCAAAGACTTTAGAAAAAAAGTAATTGCTTCTAGTCTTAATACTTACGTTACAGTAAGAATTATGATGCTTCCATCTGCCTGGGATCATTGTGTAGAAGTGTTTAATTCTTTGAAAAATGTTCCTACTCTTCTTGTAGAACCTGTTAGAATTTTAGACTGGGGTGGTTCAAATAGAGAGGCTCACATTTATACCAAAAAACAGTTAGATTGGTTTGAAAAAAAAGAAGTCTTACAAGCTCATATTAAACCAATGGGCCACTTAATTGATATAAAAGAACCTGTAGACACAGAATCTTCCTTTCAATTAGATGATGGATCTATTGTATCAGGTAATGATGCAAATCCTCTTCAATTCATTAACTTTGGAATGACTAACTTTGAAGGATACACTTGTGAAATAGGATTGAAAAGTTTGTTCGTCCATTATCATGGAGGAATACAAATGGGAAATTGTATGGTTGGAGGATTTATTGGAGAAATAGAAAATTTTGAAAACATTCAATGGCCGACAGAACCAGTTATTTGCAATAAAACTGAATGTCATTGTGCTACTGATGTCAACGTAAGTAAATGGGCGCCAAACTATGATGAATACATACAATGAGGAGTATCTAAACTACTAAAATGAGCGAAGTTCAATTCAAGAAACATAGAGTGTTCCGCGAAACAGAAGCGGTAGTATTCTATGATATTTCTGTAGATGGTTCTAACGCACAGGACCTTGTATGTCACACTGGACCTGCTATCTCTCCACCCGATGACATTGTGGGGGCTAAACAATTTTATATTCATTATCACCAGATTGATCACAACCGTGTTTTATCTGGTCTTCGCACATTTGAACTAGTAAACCCTGAGTGGAGATACCCATATCATATCGTTCATCTGAATCGCAGTTCTGGTGCTCTCGTCATTCCTAAAATGACATTTCATCGTTCATACTCTGGTGCAGAAGGATCAATAGTTATCAATCAAGCTATTCGTGACGAAGAGTTTGATCCAGAAACAGAATTTGTTCCAGTCTCTGCTGCAAAAAATCCAGATCTTTATCACATTCTTGCTCACGAAAAACCCGTAATCCACACTCTTGGTGAATAACTCATGGTCATTTCTACTGGTGAAAAATTTCCATATCCTATGTTTCCATACCGACTTGAATTAATGGATGGTAAGGACAAACGAATTTGTTGGTTCGAATGTCAGGAACATGTGGACAGATTCTTGAAGAGACAAAATTTGAAGAAAAAAGACTACACTTTGGAGATTAAAAAGTAATGGCTGATTATGATTGGATTGACGATTGTTTCCGAGTGGAAGAAAAACGATGGGGAACTTGGACTTCTTACGATAAAGAAGAAAAAGAACTTCTTACTTCTCTTCATAAGGATGGATGTATCAATGCAACTCGTTGGTATTTGAAAAATAAACAAGAAGGGTTTGTAGAAAACTCTATTAAATATGAGGGGGTTGTAGGAGGAAAACTCTGATGTATGTTCCACAGGTTAACGATTACGTTATCTGGAATGATGGAAAAGGTGTGGAGGGTTGGGTCTATTTTAAAGACGATGCATACATAACGATTGAAGTTTGTGTGCGGCCTAAAGACTGTATAAATTATGAAGCTTGTTCTTTACATCGTAATGAACGACTTTTAGTATTATGTTATCACGGCCAATGGAAGGAATTATCATATGTCAGATCTAGAGAATCAGTCTATGAAGAAACGGAAAACATTATGGCGTTGGTGGGCTAAAGCACTTGGAGAAAAGGCATCTAAATGTGATAGAGAATCAGATTCTGTTGCTCGGATACGCACCTTTATTTTTATTACTTACTTGGTTACTAACTGTTTTATTGTGGCTGGAGTAATTCGACATTGGAATGATACCTCTCCAGTAATTTACATAGAGATTAAACAAGAAGATGGACCACAACTCCCAGAAGTCTAGTACTACACCACTTATTATTGTATTGGGAATTCTTTTTTTGCTTGACCTGGCCATAATAGGTGGTATACTGTATAAGGGACACGCAAACTTTTCAGAATTATTTAAACATTTGAATCATGGCTAAAAGAACTTACACAATCGAAAAGAAAGATCCAACACACGCTCAAGTATGGGAATGGAATGAAACTCCAGAATTGGTTAAACTCCTTAAAGAATTACACTCAAACAAGTCCACATCCAGCACTGGATCCAACAACTCCGTGGTATGATTGGTTATGTTACTGTGAAATCTGCGAAAGTCTAGGGCCCATCCCAGGGCAACCTTCTCTTCGCAGATTTATGTCATATAGGAGATATCTCAAAGAAGTAGGTGTATTATGATTGCGACAAATTGGTTTCAAAAAAAGTGGGGTCTTGAAGATCCTGTTTTGACTGATGAACTTTATAATAGGATTGTTGAATTGGAACAACGAGTTAGAGTACTCGAAGAAGAAAATATAGAAACTACAAATGAATTATATCGTCTTGAGAACTCTTTGGATGCTCGTATAGATATTATTGCTGAACGTTGTCAAATTAACTACGATGTATGACTTGGATGACTTTGAACGTGCCCTTGCTCACTTCGGCACAAGAGTTGACATCATCATTGCGCTTGAATTGGGTGGGAAGATTGATTCTCTTTCTGCTTACAAAGAAATCAAAGCAGAACTTAAAGAACTTAAACGAGCAAAAAAACAGTACGGAAAGGACATGTAGTAAGTGTGGTGAAACTAAACCATTGACTATTGAGTATTATCAATCTGTAAAGTCTTTTAAATATAAGTTTAGTTATTATTGTAATAGGTGCAATAATCCAAAATCTAAGGAATAAGTATTGACTTATAAATACTCTAAACGTAGGTAATATCTTAATATAAACTATGGCTCAATTGACATCCAGTGGAATAAGGTTTGCAACTATTCCCGCAGTAGATGAATTAAATTCAAGAAGAGGAATTTTTCCTACTAGCACTGCTTGGGTTTTTTATCAAACCTCAGCTCCTACTGGATGGACTAAATCCACAACTCATAATAATAAAGCCCTTAGAGTAGTGTCTGGAGATGGTGGTGGATCCGGAGGAACAAATAGTTTTACTTCCACTATGAGTAGTTTTACTCTTGGTGGATCATTAACCTCCTCGAATGCCACAGGGGGAACTGAATTATCTGATACCCAAATTCCTGGGCACGTTCACCCTACAGGAGTAAGGTTAAATGCTGTTCCTACATTAAACAATCCAGACGGTGCTTTTACTGGATGGAATGGTGGTGATGTAGCTCGTAGCACTGGTTGGACTAGAAATACTCCAGCAACTGGAGCTACAGGTGGAATTCCTAATGGAGCAGCACACGCTCACCCTTTTAGTGCAACAGGAACTCTTACAAATCAATCTGTAGACATAGCAGTTCAATACATAGATGTTATCATCTGTACGTTTGATGGATAAATACTTTAAATAACATCTGTAGTTTACATCATATAAAATGGCTAAATTAACAGCATCTGGAATAGTTTTTGGTGACTCAACTATTTTAAATTCTAAGTACGGAATTGTTCCACAAAACTCAGTATCCATATTTTATCAAACCTCGGCTCCTACTGGATGGACTAAATCCACAACTCATAATGATAAAACTCTCAGAGTTGTTAATGGAGACGGTGGTGGATCTGGAGGAACTTCATCGTTCACCACAGTATTTCCTGGTAGCTTGAGAACAATATCGTCATCAAGTATTACAATGACTGGAACTGTTGGTAATACAACGTTAACTACCCCACAGTTACCTAGTCACACTCATCCTAATGGAGGTTTTGTTGGATTAACTTTGAGTCCTGGTGCTGGTGACGTTGCTTTTGGAGCCGGTTGGACTAGAAGTACTCCTGATACTGGTAGTGGACCGATTAATGGTGGCGGTTCTCATAGTCACCCTTGGTCGGGTACAGCTTCATTTTCTATAGATGTAGATTTTAGAGTTCAATACATAGATGTTATTGTTTGTACTTTTGCTTAATCCGTGATAGAATAAGAAAAATATTTTTGTCTATATGAAAAAGAACGAATCAGGTAATTTTTGTCCTCTTATCAGGAAAGATTGTATCGAACATAAATGTTCGTGGTATACACATGTGAGAGGAATGAATCCAAATACAGGAGAAGATGTAGATCATTGGTCTTGTGCTGTAACTTGGATGCCTATGTTAACAATTGAAAATTCTCAACAACAAAGACAAACTGGATCAGCTGTAGAATCCTTTAGAAACGAAGTAGTCAAATCTAATACTGAGAATAGACAACTATATATTGATATGATTCAACAAAATGGTATATTGCCAGTAAATGTAACTTCTTTGACAAGTACTCATACACTACCAGAAAATACAGGAGAATAAATTATGAAACTGACCATCATCCCTTCAGATAAATCTGTTTATGTAAATCAGATTGGTTATACCAATATTGATATGACTTGGGTTCCTATTATTGATGGAAAAAAAGTTCATGCAGTTCAATGGTTGGATGATGAAGGTGAAATTGAGTTTGTTGGACCTCATCAAAATTTAAAGATTACTAAGTTAGATGTATTCGAACAAGCAATTGAGTTGTGGAATGAAAAGAAACTCGAAGAAGAAACTCTCCTACGACAAAAACTAGAATCAGAAGAAAGACATAGAAAACAAGAAGAAGAACGTCTAAGATCACAATTTATTGGCGTTGATGATGAATTTGAAGTTGATGTTAGTGAACTTGATGAATATGGATATAGTGAAAAACCTTATATTGCTCCTTCAGAAACTCACATGCCTCCAGTAGAGCCTTTAATGTATGAGGATGAAGATGAAGATTTATTCTACGATATTGAAGAACTCCTAAAAGAAATTTGAGTTTAAATTATTGAATTTGAAATGATGAATCAAAAATTAATTGATAATAACTATATTGTCCTGTCAAATTTTATTTCAAAAGAAAGGGCGTTAAGTCTTTCTTCTGAATTTTTAAAACATTGCGAAGAAAACAATATAGAAGGAGATCCTCAGGCTCCAAATTCATATTCTGCATATAATTACATATCATTTCTGGAATTACTCTGTGAAAAAACTACGGTAATCTCTTCGGCAATTGGCGAAACAGTTTTACCTACCTATGCATATTCTAGGGTATATAAAAAAGGAAGTGAATTAAAAAAACATATAGATAGAGATGCTTGTGAGATATCATTAACTCTTCATCTACATGGAGATGTTGCTTGGCCTATATGGATTGAAACTTCTTCTGGGGAAACTCGTTGTGTGCAATTAAATCCCGGAGATGCTATGATCTATATGGGAAAAATTGCTCCACATTGGAGAGAACCTTTCAGTGGAGAATGGTATAGTCAAGTATTCCTGCATTATGTTAGAAGTCGTGGAGATTGTTCATATGCATATTTTGACAAAGATAGTGAGAAAACTAAACCAGTAGTTGAAGAAATTAATATTCCTACTGAAACAAAAATAATGTCTTCTAGAGCTAAAAAATCTTTAGAAGACTACATCTTTACGTTGGATAATATTGTTCCATCGGAATTGTGTGATAGAATTTTAAAAGAATATTCTGAATGTAGTTTTTGGACTCCTACAAGCGTTGGTGATGGTAATGTAAATAATCAGATTAGAAATTGCGATACTATTAGTATTTCTGAACAACTAGTAATTGAAAAAAATTTCGACGTTAGGAAAAGAATAGACGAAGATTTTTATCTTTGCGCTTCAAAAGCAATCAATGAATATAGAAATTTATTTCCTGAAGTTGCCTCGGAGATTGATACTGGATACGGATTACTGAGATATAAAGAAGGACAGTTTTATGTTCAACACACAGATTCTTTTAAGAGTCAACAAAGATCAGTGAGTTGTTCTTTCATGTTAAATGATGATTATGAGGGTGGTGAGTTTGCATTTTTTGATAGAGAAATTGTAATAAAAGGATTAAAAGGATCTATAGTAATGTTCCCATCCAATTTCATGTATCCACATGAAATTATGCCAGTAACTTCTGGTACTCGTTACTCAATTATTACTTGGTATGTCTGAGAAACTTGTAGGAATTCCAAGTATTTACTATCTAAATCTAGACTCTGAATTAGATAGAAGGGAATACATGGAAAAACAATTTGAGAGGTGGAATATCAATAATGTAACAAGATTTTCTGGATCAAATTATCTTGTAGAAAATTATGATCATTGGAAAAATATCTTACATTTTCCTGAAAAAATTAAAGATAGACAACATCAATTAGCAGCTTCTATCACTCTATCAACCCTAGAAATGGTCAGACATTGGTTAGAAACAACCGATGAAGACCATTTAATTTTATTTGAAGATGATTATGATTTAAATCTAATTGAATACTGGCATTTTGATTGGAATTATTTGATGAAAAAAATTCCATACGATTGGGATTGTATTCAGTTGGGGTATGAATCATCTCATTATGTTAAATTTTTCCTTCACCCTAAGGATAAGACTAGTGCGTATGGGCCGGTATTAATTAATAGACACTTCGCTCAGAAATTAATCAATTTACACTACTTTAAGGGTAAGTACTTGTTGATTCGTAAGTATGGTTCTTATCCATATAATACTGGATACCGAGTTGTTTCATTGGATGATTTTGTTTGTTTTTTGGGAAAAACATATCAGTTGCCGTTAATAACTCAAAATCCACATCTAGATAAAGTATCAAAAAAACATCATTTTCTTTGCAAAGAAATCTATTATGATTGGTGGCAAAATAAAAGAGATAATTTTACTTTGGATGATTTTTTTTCTTATGGTAAACCAAATGATTATGAAATGACTGAAAAAGTAAATTACTAATGTCTACCAACCCTAAGTTAAAAAATCTTCCTCCAATATATTACTTTAATCTGGATCACAGAAAAGATCGTAAAGAATATATTGAAAAACAATTTTTAGATCATGGAATAACAAACTATCATAGAGTTAATTCTTCTAGATATTCTGTAGAAAATTATAAGGATTGGAGATCCAAAGTAGTAACTGACAAACTTAGAACTCAGGTGTGGTTTCTAGCTACCCTAATTGATAGAATACATGGTATAATTGATTGGTATGAATCTAATATTTCTGAAACCTGTCTAATAGTTGAAGATGATTTTTGTTTAGATCCAGTTGAGTACTGGAACTTTGATTGGAAAACTTTTGTCGATAATCTACCTTGTACCTGGGAGTGCGTCCAACTTCACATTATTGGAGAGAAATTCATTAGAATGAATCTGTCTAAGTGGACTGTAAACAATCACTCCACAGGATGTATACTTATTAATAGATCATATGCAAAAAAATTAATTGATCTTCATTACATAGAAGGTAAATTTAAATTATATTCTAACTATGGATATAGTAAAAAATGGCCAGAATATCATTATCAATCAGTAGATTTTGTTTTATACCAAATAGGAGTTACATATTCAATTCCAATCTTTACCACCAACTACAACTTCATAAGTGATGGGTATAGGAATGGAAAAATAAATTATATGGCTAAAAATTCTGATCAATTAGTTTTAGATTGGTGGAAAAATAAGTCTCCAGATTACACATTAGATGATGTTTTTTATTTAAATTCAATTAAAAGAAAGGAATTAATTATAGAAGTTAATCATGAATTTGAAGGATAAATTAAAAGGCCTACCCCCAATTATTTTGGCTACAATTGATGAAAGGCCAGATAGACAGGAATATGCTGAAATTCAGTATGATTATTGGGGTATTAAAAATTATACAAAAGTTTCTGGGTCAAAGTATCAACTTTCAACATATGAAGATTGGAAAGATTTGGTTATCTTGAATCCATTTGAAGAATATCATAGAAAAAATCATCATATTGCAGAAATTTCCATAACTCTGGCTCACTTAATCAATATAAAAAATTGGTTAGAAACTACTAATGATCCATATGTAATTATCATGGAAGATGATTATGATTTAAATTTTATTGATTATTGGCATTTTGACTGGGAACATCTAATGAATAATATCCCATATGATTGGGATTGTATTCAAATGACTTTCGAGAATGAGGAGTGTATGCCATGTTTTTTGCATCCAATTCTAAGTGGACATGACACTGGTGCTTCTTTAATTAATAGGAGATATGCAGAAAAAATTATAAGTCTTCACTATAAAGATGGTAAATTTGATTTATCACAGAAAATTTCTAACTACAAATGGTCAAGTCAAGGTATAAAAACCTTTGAAGGTTTGGGAATGCCCAATTTTACAACGGATTATTTTCTAGGTCATAACGGAAAAACATATTGTATTCCACTTTTTTCAGTAAATCCTGGTTTTGGTAGTTGGGCTCAAAATATTGATAGAAGAGAGGAGAGAGTGGATTTAGCTTTTTCTTATAAGGCTTGTAAAAAGTGGTGGACTGAATTGAGAGATCAGTATACACTCGAAGAATTCTTTACTTATGGTAAACCAAATGATAGAATAATTTTACCAAGTGAATTTGAAAATGTTTGAGTACGTTACCGAGTTTGAATCACAAATTGCTGAGTTTTTTGGAGCTCCTTATGCAGTAGCTACTGATTCATGTACTCATGCATTAGAACTTTGTTTGAGACATACTAGGCAAGATCATATTACAATTCCAACCAGAACATATATTTCGGTTCCGATGACTTGTATGAAACTTGGATTAAATTGGAATTGGAAAGAAGAAGAGTGGTCTGATTATTATCACTTAGGAAATACTACAATTGTTGATGCTGCTGTTCTTTGGGGTAAAAATACGTATCTATCGAACACATTTATGTGTTTAAGTTTTCAGTTCAAAAAACATTTGAACCTAGGAAGAGGTGGTGCAATTCTGTTGCAAAACAAAGAGGATTATGATACACTTAAAAAAATGTCTTATGATGGTCGTGATCTCAGTCGTCCATGGGCCGAACAAGACATAGATACTATCGGGTATCATTATTACATGACTCCTGAGGTGGCCAAAACGGGAATTGAATTACTAAATGAGCGGAAAAAAACTCCCGGTAAAAAATGGAGCCACAGGGATTACCCAGATTTGAGAGAAATGTCAGTGTTCAAATGATCAATCATATAACCCCTAATTGGGACATTAAGGATTTTTACGACCTTAACTACGAATTATCTACACATAAAGATGAAGAGTTGGTAAATCAGTATTTAAGTTCTGGACATAATAAAGAAAAATTGTCCATTTATAAGTATCAGTTACCAAATCCTATGCCAAAATGTGTAGATGAGTATATCATTCCACATTTTGACTTTTTGGATAAAGTGGCTGCTGCAGTTAATTACTTTAAACCTGGTCAATATCTACCTCTTCACACGGATTTATTTGGAAAGTATGTAGAAATCAATAATATTGGTTCCGAAAACGTAATAAGATGTATGGTAATGTTGGAAGATAATTCTCCAGGTCAAATTTTACAAATTAAAGATACTGCATATTCTACATGGAAGGCTGGAGATTGTTTCTATTGGGATTATCATGAAATACATGCTTTTTATAATTTCAGTATGAAAGATAGGTACGCGATTCAAATTACGGGAGTTAAAAATGAAAAGTCAAAATGAGTGGGGTAAACTAAAAAAAGTGATAGTGGGAGTTGCGGATCATGCAAGAGTTCCCGAAATGGATTTGAGTGTCCGTACAATCAACTATGCAGATAGAAAAGACGTTTCTGATGTTCCAGTTGGATTATATCCTCAACAAGTTATAGACGAAGCCAATGAAGATTTGGAGCGTTTTGTTAATTTTTTACTTGGAGAGGGTGTAGAAGTTGTAAGACCGCAGAAAACTTCTACCGATTATTACAATTTTTGCCCAAGAGATGTTGTCTTTACTCATAAAGATTTGACTGTAACGACTCCTATGCCATTAAAGTGTAGAAAAAATGCATGGGAACCTCTGATTGATCTATTGGGAACTACTATTATTGTTCCATGTAAACATAATGAAGATCTTTACAATGAAAATTGTGTAGGAGATAAAGATGTTCTTGCTTTGACCGAAGTGACTCCCGCATTTGATGCTGCAAATGTTATTCGTGCAAACGATGATGTATTATATCTTGTTTCTAATAGTGGAAATGTGGAAGGCGCGAAGTTACTACAGGAAATGTTGAGGGATCGGGCAAAAGTTCACCTTTTACAAGGTGTTTATAGTTACATGCACATAGATACAACAGTTGCGTTTCTTCGTGAAGGTTTAATGTTGTTAAATCCAGAACGAATTAAATCTGTCGATGTACTTCCAGAACCTTTTAGGAGTTGGGATGTAGTTTGGTGCCCAGAACCAGTAGATATTGGTTATCATCCTGGATATAATCACGCTTCAGAGTGGTGTAATATGAATCTTTTCAGTATTAATCCAAACTTGGTGGCTTTAGAAGAACATCAAGAACCCACTCGAAAAGAACTTGAAAAGTATGGAATAGAGTGTGCAATGTTACCCATGAGACACTCAAGAACATTGAGTGGATGTTTCCACTGTGTTACACTTGACCTTGAAAGAGAATAGTGGACTTAGAAAATAAACTCAAGGGACTTCCTATGATTTATTATGTAAATCTAGATCACAGAGTCGATAGGAAAGAATGGATGGAAACTCAGTTTAGTGACTGGGGGATAACAAATTATCACAGAGTTTGTGCATCGAAATATGATGTTTCGAAATATGATGAGTGGAAGGATATAGTTGTAGAAGAAGGAATTCTTGAGTGTGTTTCCTTAATGTCAACTGCCGTAAACAATATAGAAACAATCGTTAATTGGTATGACACTCATCCATCCGAAACTTGTATTATGATGGAGGATGATCTGTCTTTAGGGACAATAAAATATTGGAATTTTGACTGGACTTACTTTGAAAATAATCTACCAGAAAATTGGGAGTGTGTTCAACTTTATTTCTGTAGTACATATCATGAGGATGGACTGTCTTTCCCAATGTTTTTGCATAAAAGACATGATGCAGGTTCAGCCGCAGCATATTTGATAAATCGTTCATATGCAAAGAAAGTCAAAGATTTGATGTATCGTGATGGTAGGTACAAATTAACTTTTAACGATAACTCATTTCATAAAAGATACAGTAAAACTAATATAATACAAGACGCTAACTTATTTGACATCGGAATTACATATTCTATTCCTCTTTTCAATCTTAACATAAATTTGGGTGGTGATAATCAACAAAATGGAAACAAAATGTTTCCTATGGATATAATTTGTAGTCGATTAATAGGTGATTGGTGGAAGAATCATCATCATAAGTTTTCACTAGAAGATTTCTTCACTTATGGTAAACCCAATGATCATAAAATGACTTTAAAAGTGAAAATGGAATATATAATAAAATTTTTAGAAAAATGTTAATATTGAGTATTCATTTAGGTCATGATTCTTCCATATGTATTTTTAATAATGGTTGCGTAGAGAAATATTTTCTATTAGAGAGATTTACGAGAATAAAACATGATTACGATAAAGATATAATATTAGAGTTGGTTGATAATATTTGTAGTGAATATAATGTCGATATACTTTGTATATCTAATTTTAATGATCATGATGATATCATATTAAAAATTCTTGAAAAATGTAGGGAATTTAATATAAATGTTGAATTGATTATGCAATCGGATCACCATTTAAATCACGCTTCTCTTGCTTTTTATAATAGTGGTTTTGATGAAAGTCTTGTTATTGTTGCTGATGGAGCTGGGTCAACAATACAAGATAACTTGGTGGAAGTAGAAAGTGTGTTTTTGTTCAATCAAAAGAATAATACTTTAATTTATAAAAACGTTGTTGAAGAATCTTCTTTTGGTGTAGGGGGATTGTATGACATTGCAGCTGTAATGATTGGAAATACTCCAGATGATTGCGGAAAAGCAATGGGACTTTCGTCGTATGGATCTTCAAATAATTTATTTGAAAATTTATTCTCGGAGAGTGGGTGGGATATAGAACCTATAAAAAAAGTAGAAATAGAAAATTACAAACTACATGCAGATTTTTGTTATGAAGTTCAACATCAAACTCAAAAAGTAATAGGAGACTTAATAGAAAATTATGTAAAACAAACTGACGTTAAAAAAGTTTGCATTTCTGGTGGTTATGGTATGAATATAGTCGCAAATTACTATTATCTACAACGATTTCCTAACATACAATTTTATTTTGAACCATTGTGTAATGATAATGGTGTAAGCATTGGTGCAGCAATGAATACTTACGTTGAATTATCAAAAAAAATTCCAAATTCTATTGGAACAATATATTTTCATGGATCACATTATGATCTTTCTTCATATAAAGGTACAACAACCTCAATAAAGGATATCGCCAATCTATTATATAAAAATAAGTCTGTTGGAGTTTATACGGGTCTTGCTGAAGTTGGACAAAGAGCATTAGGTAATAGATCTATCTTATTCAATCCACTAAATCAAAATGCAAAAGACATTGTAAATCAAATAAAAAAAAGAGAGTGGTATCGTCCTTTTGCTTGCATGGTATTGGAGGAAGATGCCAATGTTTATTTTGATATGGGAGATATAAAATCAAGTCCATTTATGACCATATGTTTCCCAGTAAGGTCAAAGTATGTTAAAATAATACATGGAGTAACTCATATAGATAAAACGTGTAGAATTCAAACGGTTTCTAAAACAGATGGGTACTTGTATGAACTTTTACACGAATTTAAAAAACTATCTGGATATGGAATACTTTTGAATACTAGTTTTAATTTATCCGGAGAACCATTAGTGGAAACTCCAATGGATGCATTTAATACTTTAAACAATTCTTATTTGGATTATCTTTGGTTTGAAAAAACACGACAATTATTTAATAGCTGATATGGAGAACAAACAAATTCATGAATCTGGTCTCAACATTATTGAAAATCCAGATGGATCCTACGCATTTGAGTGGGATCCAAAAGACGAAAGATGGTCTTGGATGAATGGGTTGACAGATTCACAAATCAAGTCTATAGTAGAAGACATAATTGCAAAACAGTCAGAGTTTGACGCAAATGACAAGTAAAGTGTGGGAAGTGATGAACGATCTTGAGATGATAACATCCAAGATTGTATCTGCTCGTGAGATTATTGATACCGCAGCAGAGGCAATTCAGAGAAATGAATATGATAAGGCAGAGACTCTTGCGATGGCAGCATATGAGTTTCTTGGATATTATCTGGATGAGTTTGATACAAAGTTCAAACTTGCCTGGCAGGAAACTGTAAAAAAACAAGATAAAGGATTTGAAGTAGATACCACACTTGATGATTGTATGCCACCTTGGGGTCATAGTGATTTAGAGTACGCATCTAAACACAAAGAACCTCTGAGTTGTGATAAAGATGATCCTTCCCCAGAATGTCAAGGCGCCTGGAATAGTTTCTGGGAAGATAATTATTATCAAGATTATATGATTTCTCGTAATGATCCGACTCGACTAAAGTATGAATCGGGATGGGTTTATGAATCTCCTAATGGCGGAAAGACAATTACTAAACGTAAAGTTGGGTCTACTGAAAAGATTATTGTGAAAGAAGATAAGGTTGTTAAGTGGCAACTTCCTGTTGAGATGGATCCAAGTGGTGAATGCTTTGTTTTATTCCCAGATGATTTGTTAGAAGCAACAAATCTTAAAGAAGGTGATCAAGTAGAGTGGGTTGATAGGGGTGATGGATCCTATCTTCTTCGTAAGGTAAATGCACCACTCGGAATGGATGAGTGCTGATGTACACTCTTTATGTACTGAAGGGTCTTGCTCCATTTATTGGGGCAATGTGTTTAGATAATTTTATTCGTAGACAAGGAGACCTTTGTAACTCAAAAGATTATCCTGCACAAGTAACAAAATATGATCCCCAAAGTCCAGAAAATGCCTGTTATCGAGATGGTATTTTTTATCCAAGATGTAAAGATCTAGAAAATCCAGAGGTCTTAAAGTATCACAATTTACTCAAAGCTGAAAATGACAAACTACGATAAACTTGTTGACGCCATTTCAAACGAAATTTATCTTTTGAATGTTTCTCATGAAAGTTGGGATGAAGAATCTGCAAAAAACACATCTAAACGAATTCTAGAAATTGTAGAAGAATTTCAACAAAAACGATCAAATATTATTCCTTAATTATGTCATTATCCGAATCCGTCGAAACTAGTCTAAGAGAAGCAGAAGCTGCATTACGAAATGCTCTTGCTTATGCTGCCCGTCAAGAAAAACCTTTTGTGGGTAAACACATTGCTGAAATGATTATGCAAATTGATAATCTTATTGCAGCAGATCAACTTATGGATAAACTCGAACAGAGAATGAATGGTGATGAAGATACTAAGAGGGGCCGTTGGGGTCCCTTTGGATCTTGACTAGATAGTGATAGCTCATAAAAAAGGTCATGCATGAGTTACCAATAGAACCCTATAAAACAGTATTGGTTTTAAATTCTAGTTATGAACCAATTAATTTTACAAACTGGAAACGGGCTATCGTTCTTCTTTTAAAGGAAAAAGCACAAGTACTTTCGAGTAGAGTCATTAGACTCTTAGATTATGTAAAGTTGCCTATATCTAAAATTATGAACATTTCTCCTTCTCGTTCTATGATTTATAAGAGGGATAATCATACTTGCCAATACTGTGGAGCAAGGTCTAGACTCACTATAGATCATGTAATTCCTCGTTCTAAGGGAGGTGAAGATTCGTGGGAAAATTTAGTAGTGGCTTGTTCTTCATGTAATACCAAAAAAGGTAATATACTTCTTGAACATACTGGAATGAAATTGGCTAGAAAACCAAGAGCTCCAGTTAATAAAATGATTTTTGATCTTGAAAAAACTAACGTTGAAGAATGGAGACAGTATCATTATGAATGAAAAACAACCAAACGAACTTGGTAAGGCACTAAAAGAATGGTGGGATAGTGATGCCTGTAAGAAAATGCAGAAAGAAAATGAAGAGGCAAAGCAACGTGCAGTAGGAAAGTACTTTATGCTTTCCGAAGAAGATAAACTTGATATGGTTCAGGCAATCTGCCATATTATGTGTAAAGCAGAAAGTGAGGGGACCAGTCACAGAGGACTGATGGATGAACTTGGCATTTATCCTGTTGGGTTCTGGGTTGATCAGCTGATGGATGTCCATAATGCTCTCTGGACATACTATCACGACAAGAAGAGGGATCAAGAACTTAAAGACGATCTTGATGCACTTGAAGAATTCATTAAGTAATGTAACTCAATCCCAAAGAGATCATTAAGTTTATAGATAGTCATATAATTGTGTGTTAGAATTTCAACACAATCAGAAGGAGATTTCATGACTTATTCGCAACCAAAGACTGAACAACTTACGGATGCGGAATGGAAAGAATTGGTTGCCCTTAAAGAGGCCATTAATCAAAATCCAGCGGCAGTTCATCCAGAAAAAATGGAACTCTTTACGGAATTGCTTGTTCGATCTTGGGATGCAAAGTGTGAACCTCCAGACATGACCAAATGGCGAACTGGTCATCCGATGGAAGAGTAATTATATTGACATACTTAAAATTTTAGTGTATTATTTACTATAAATCACAACTCTAAATATTACAAAACACAACAAATGAAATGAAGTTCACTGTTTATTCTAAACCTGAGTGTCCATATTGTTATAAAGTTAAACAAGTTCTTGACCTATGTGGGAAGGACTTTGTTGTTTATACTTTAGGTGAACATTTTACAAAGAACGAATTTTACGCAGAATTTGGAAAGGGGTCTACATTTCCGCAAGTGGTGATGGATGATAAACATATTGGGGGTTGTACTGATACAATCGAGTATCTTAAAGGACTTTCAATAATTTGATTATGAGTGAGCCTAAAGAGCTTCACATAAATAGAGGTGTGGAATTATTGTTAAGAAAAAGGAGGAGAGAACCTGAAGCACCAAAAACGTTTCAATTCAGTTTTGGTAAAATGGTCTCTCTCTTCAAAAGAGAGATTCATTTTTATCTAAAAGTTTCATTAGATATCAAAAAAAAGTAATCTCTCGGAGGTAGGGCCATGACAGCACCCTTAATTGCCATCTTTTGTTTAATATCATTCATGTTCTTGATAATTGGTGGTGTAGTTGGTTGGTTATGGAAAGAACATGTAGTTTTCTCCACCCCTCAACAAGTATTTGCTCATCCAGAAATGTTTGACAATAATGGGAATCTCATTCCCGATGAAGTAATTGCAGTACGATTTGAAAATAGCTATGACGACTACGAAGAAGACGACGACTAGTAGTGGGAGATCTACATCAACTACTACTAAAAAACCAGTTGCAAAAAAGACAACAACTCCTAAGACAACCCAAGTCGCAGAGAAGATTGAACTGACTTCAAGTTCTTACGTTCATGAAATCTTTGCGGCTGTTGTTGCGGAAAGAACTAAAGATAAAAAGATTAATATTCTTCAACAATATAATGAAAACTTTATCAAGGCTCTTTTAATTTGGAACTTTGATCCAAGTGTTGAATCTGCCATTCCAGAAGGTGAAGTTCCTATTCAACCTAAGGAAGATGCAGATACGGCAAAACCTTCATCCAATATTCGTAAAGAATGGAGTAAGTTTTATAACTTTGTGAAAGGAGGTAATGATGCAATGAACAGACTTCGTAAAGAAACTCTGTTCATCAATCTTCTAGAATCTTTCCATCCTGGGGAAGCAGAAGTGTTATGTCTTGTAAAGGACAAAAAATTGCAAACTAAATATAATATCACCAAAGAACTTGTTTCTGAGGCGTATCCTGACATCCAATGGGGGAATCGTTCTTGATATGTCTGTGAATATTATTCATGGGGATTGTGATCCATCCGCTGCTAAAAATAGAGATCTGCCAAGAAATTCTTATTTGGTAGCTTATGGAGTAGACGATTCTATTCAGTATGATGTGGTTCAATGTGGATCACAGGCTGAGATTTTTAATTATTATTGGGACAAATACAGAGACGTGAGAGGTATTAAATGGACAGAGGGAACAGTGAATCCAAAAATGTGGAATTACCAACCGAAAACGGAAAAGAAGAGACCAAAGTAATTTCCGGTGACATGAATCTTGAGATGAATCTTGATGCAATCAAAGATGTGAGAAAACAATATAAGAAAATTAAAAGATACATGCGATCCTCTATTTACACTGTAGCCATGATGGACGGGAAAGAACAAATCGTAAGTCGTTTACTAAAGGACCAGGAGGATAATCCTGCATAAATGGGGAAACACTATCTTCTTAACTTATTTGGATGCTCATTCGCTCACTTGAACGATGAGCATTTTCTTATGGATCTTTTAGAAAATGCAGCTGCAGCAAGTGGCGCAACTGTATGTCAAACGATCTTTAAAAAATTTGATCCACAAGGAGTTACGGTGTTGTGTTTGTTATCTGAGAGCCATATAAGTATTCATACATGGCCAGAAGATGGTAAAGCTGCATGTGATGTTTATACATGTGGAGATTGCAACCCAAAAATCGGGTGTGACATAATCATTCAACAATTAAGTGCAACAAATCATACTCTAAGTTATATTGAGAGATGATATAATTACATTCTAAATAATCCTATATGGAGAATAATTATGCTTTCAACGCAGTATCGTCTAAGACTTGAAGGCATTTGCAATAAAATCGTTGCTCGTGAAGAAGTAAGTCTTGACGAAATGATTTGGGCAGAAAAACTTGCAAAAGCAAATCGAACTGCAGGAACAATCTTAAGACAAGCAAGAAGAACAGCAGAAAATCCTGACATGATGAAGGGAGACATGGATGATTTTTTAAATCAACTTGACATCGGTGGTTTGGGACATGAACGATTTGGTAAGCGTGGTTTTGACGATATAGATGATATGGTTGACTGGTGGACAAAAGATAAACCCGAAGATTGGCGTCAAAGAGATTAAATGGTAACAAATGTTACAAAAGTGGTTGACTACATAGAGTGAATAGGAGTATACTAATCTCCTAACGTTCATCCTATGACTAAAGCACTTTTGCTTTTAGCATGGGTTCCACTTCTTTCTTTTGCTTCACCACAACCTACTAAGACTGAATTTCTAGTCACAATAAGTTGTGATACAGCGTGGGAACTAATGGACATCGTTAAAAACGACGATGTAGTACACCAAAGAAAAGAAGACCAATTGCTATTAGAACTACGAAAAGACGTAGTTACCAAGTGTTAAAACCTAATAGGACGGAAGTAAGCCGACTCGGAACGGATCGTTCATCTATGGAAGCAATCATTCTCACTTGTTTACAAGCACAACTGATGGCAGGAAGAGTCCTTAAACACGACATTTCCAACCATGTAAAGAATGATATTATTTGGGAGATCAAACAGATTACCCCAAAGAATTGCCCCATAGACGCAAAAGCCGACTGAAGGAACGCTCTTTAACTTAAACCCCTAAGGAGAAAACCTAATGTCACAAGCAACCTATCGTGGGTGCAAGTATAATACTGACACCCCAAAACAAGAATATCAACACTGGTATTCTGAAACACATGCACCAGCACATCCACAAAATAAGTATCGTGGTGTTGCCTACCGTCCATGCAATAACTGGAACTGGGAGGAAGCAAAATGAAAAAACTTAATTTTCTTCAACTCATCAAAGATAAAAAACAAAAAGAAGATCGTCAGCATCAAGCCAAGTTAGTACAATTAATTGGTGCAAAGTAATGGCACAATTCCTTATTTCTGCAACAGCAATGATCACTCTATTAACTGTTGGATTCTCACTATACATTCAATGGATTTATAAATGAATTTTTAGAAGGAGGGTTTACACCCTCCTTTTTTTGTAGTAAAATTGTAAGAGACTATGCATAATCATGGACAAAGAAAGACTCAAATTAATTGTAAGAAATCTGGAGTCACTTGTATCTGCGCTCAAATCAGAAATTTATTCTGATCCAGATTCTTATCGACAAGTAAAACAAAAAGAAGATCACATCTCAGATTACGATGAGATCTTTGAAGACGATGATGGTTACCCCGATTGAGGACTTAAATGACTGTAAAACTTATTTCTATCACTCCTGATGCAGAACAAACAATGGCGTATATTGCGCGAGTTTCTAATCCTGCGAATCAAGACAACCAAAACTATGCCAAGTTGCTTGCTTATTGTATTAAGCATAATCATTGGTCTGTTTTTGAACAGTCTACTATGACCCTTGAGATTGAGACGACTCGTGGCATTGCGGCCCAAATTTTGCGTCATAGGTCTTTTACATTTCAAGAATTTTCTCAACGATATGCAGACACCAATCTCTTAGGAGAAGATATTCCTTTGCCTGAACTTCGTCGTCAGGACACAAAGAACCGTCAGAACTCCATTGATGACCTTCCAGTAGATCTGAAGATTCATTTATACGCAAAGATCCAGGATCATTTTGACGCTGCCCAGGAACTCTACAAGGAACTCCTAGAGTATGAGGTCGCAAAGGAGTGTGCTCGCTTTGTACTCCCCTTGGCGACTCCCACACGCATCTATATGACGGGCTCATGCCGTTCTTGGATACATTACATCAATCTTCGTTCTGCACACGGGACTCAAAAGGAACATATGGACATCGCTTTGGAATGTAGGAGAGTATTTACCGAACAATTCCCATCCGTTTCAGAAGCCCTGGAATGGTAATATATACCAATGCCGCCTAAGGAGGTAACACATGTACTACCAAACTAAAGCAGTATCAAAAGACGAAGCCTGGACTACATGCACGATTGTTGATACCACAGAAAATAATTATATCGTAGAGTATAATGAAGATGGAAAGTTTGTTACTAAAGAAATCAAACCAGAAGAACTTCAAAAACTAGATTATTCCGAACTTGAGATCAGTCAATAAAATGTCCGTTTCTATCATAACAGCATGTAAAAATAGAAAGAAAGCTTTGGCTATATCCATGGCTTCATGGATGCAATTTGATGAGGTTGAAGAAATCATCGTTACGAATTGGAATTCGGACGAACCTATAGATCATTTAACTATTTTAAGTGAAAAGGTAAAAATCATTAATGTAAAAGATGAACCTTACTTCAATCAACCCCAACCATTGAACCTGGCTGCATCTTTAGTTAAGAGTGAGTATCTTTTAAAATTAGATTGCGATCATATCCTTAATCCTTATTTTAACTTTTTTGACTTCCACAAAATTGAAGAAAAGTCTTTTATTACTGGATCAAATAACCTGTTGCAGGGATTGGATTTTGAGTTTTTACATCCTCTTTGGGGACTACTATATGTAAAAACCCAAATCTTTAAAGAAATTGGTGGATACAACGAAAGTATGGGTAAATATTATGCAGCAGAAGATGATGAATTGGCTGCGAGATTAATATCATATGGTCTCAATCCAGTTCTAATAGACTCTCAGAAATTATCTGCTTTACATATTCCACATTCAAATAAAGAAAGGGTAAAGAACTTTGAGTCATTTGAAAGTATAACTAAAATTTTGAGTGAATTTGGAAAAGATTTTGTGGGAGACGATCTTTATACTTACATAGCAAAATTATGTAAAGATAAAAATCACAATGTATTTCCAACATCTTCTAGAATGTTGGAAATACTTGACTTACACGAGAAAGACAAATACAGTGAGGAGGTAACTGCGGAAGCAGATCCTTATTGTGAACCAATTTACAAGTGGGAAGTTACCCAAATAAATGACCAAGTATATGAAGCTGTTAAGGTATGAGTGTTTCTATAATATCAGCATGTAAGAATAGAGGTGAGGCCTTAGCCGTATCCATAAGTTCATGGATTCAATTTGATGAGGTTGAGGAAATCATCGTCACAGATTGGAACTCTGATGAACCAGTGTCACATCTGACTCGATTAGACAGTAGAATTAAAATCATTACTGTTCCGTGGGAACCTTACTTCAATCAACCCCAACCATTGAACCTGGCTGCATCTTTAGTTAAAAGCGATTATATTTTAAAATTGGATTCTGATACTGTTATGAATCCATACTTTAATTTTTTTGATCACCATACTATTGATGATGAATCATTTTTAACTGGTACGGATGAAACATGGCACTTTACTCATGAAAAACTTGATTCAAGACATGTCTACCAAAAATACAAATATATAAAACCCCTTTGGGGTACTTTGTACATATCAAAGGAAAATTATATGAAAATTGGTGGATATAATGAAAACATGGATAAGTTTGCTGCTTGGGAGGATACTGAGATATATGAACGGTTATTAATTTTGGGTTTGAATCATGTAAACATAAACTTTAAGGAAAAGACTCTATTTTCATTACCACACGCAACGAAAAAACGAGTAGAAAACTTTAAAGCTTATTGTGAGAACAAACATATTGAAGTCGCAATCAGAGACCACATTAAAAAATTCAATAATATTGAAGATGATAATGTTGTACATCGGTTAATTCTGGAAAAACATAATAGAATTAACTACAAGAAATTCAAATTAAAAGAAGATAGTGATTATTATGTAGAACCTATGGTAAAATGGGACATACAACAAGAATCTCCTCAACACTATACTGCATATAAAATTGCACAATAAATAAATCATACTGAATTTTATTAATTAAATGGCGACCTATCCTGTTATAAACAAAGTCACTGGTGAACAGAAAGAAGTGAATATGAGTGTTCACGACTGGTCTCAGTGGAAGTTAGATAATCCGGACTGGGATAGAGATTGGAGTGATCCATCTACTTGTCCTGGTTCTGGTGAAGTAGGCGAGTGGAAAGACAAACTCATTTCCAGAAATCCAGGCTGGAATGATGTTCTCACTAAGGCCGGAAAAGCGCCTGGTTCTCGTGTAAAGAAAATCTAAATGGCAAGACAAAGAAAGACATCTAACGGCAACATTGGGATTGGCATGAGCGCAAAACAACTGCGTCGTAAAAAACCAATTAATTCTGATTTGATGGTGGATATTTCACCACTGACTGACAATCAAAAAGTATTTTTTGATGAATATAAAAAAGGTAAAAACATTTTTGCCTATGGTGCAGCGGGAACAGGTAAAACTTTTGTAGGATTATACTTAGCACTTAAGGATGTTTTAGACGAAAGAACTCCTTATGAAAAGGTTTATATTGTTCGTTCTCTAGTCGCTACAAGAGAAATTGGATTCTTGCCTGGAGACCATGAAGATAAGTCTTCACTCTATCAGATTCCATACAAGAACATGTGTAAGTACATGTTTGAGTTGCCTTCTGATGCGGACTTTGAAATGCTTTATGGCAATCTAAAGGGTCAAGAAACTATTTCATTCTGGTCTACATCATTCATTCGTGGTACTACACTAGATAACGCGATTGTTCTTGTTGATGAAATGCAAAACTTGAACTTTCACGAATTAGATAGTATAATTACTCGTATTGGTGAAAATAGTAAGATTATTTTTTGTGGTGATGCTACTCAATCTGATCTTGTTAAAACTCACGAAAAGAATGGTATTCTAGATTTTATGAAAATCATTCGTGCAATGGAATATGATTTTTCCAGTGTAGAATTTGGTGTTGATGATATTGTTCGTTCTGGACTTGTCAAAAACTATATTGTTACAAAGTTGGCTTTAGGTATGTAATGTTTGTCCATCTAGATTATTTAAAAGAAGAGGTTGATCTACAAGCCCAAAGTATTGAAGGAACTCGTTTTTATCGGGTTCCTTCTGGTAGATTGTATCCCTCTATCACTTCTGTCACCAGTTTTTATGGTAGACAGAAATTTATTGACTGGCGTAAGAAAGTTGGTGAGGAAGAAGCCAATAAGATTACTAAGGTTGCTACAGAAAAAGGAACTAAGTTTCACGATATTGTTGAAAAGTATTTGTTGAATGAAGATATTGACAAATATAATCCCCTTCCTATTACGAAGTACCTTTTTCTTGCAGCTAAACCCTATCTAGATCGTATAAATAATATACATGCTTTAGAAAAGTCACTTTATAGTGACTACTTGGGACTCGCGGGTAGAGTTGATTGCATCGCAGAGTACGAGGGAGAGCTCGCAGTCATTGACTTCAAGACTTCAAAAAAAATAAAACCTGAAGAATGGATTGAAAATTACTTTGTCCAGGAAACAGCATATGCTTGCATGTATTATGAAATGACTGGTATTCCAGTCCAAAAACTGATTACTATTATGGTCGCTGACAATGGAGAATGCTTCGTCTATGAAAAAAGAAACAAAGGTTACTATATTAAACTTCTTACCAAATACATCCGAGAGTTCGTCGCTCATCATACCGAAACCCATGCAGAACAACACTGAAGATGTAAATTCACTCATTAAAGAAAAATTTCTCTGTCAGTCTAAGTTTGCACAAGACATTGAACATCTTGTGATGAATTCAAAAATTAATTATATTGAAGCCATCGTCACTTATTGTGAAGAAAATGGTATTGAATTTGAGTCAGTTTCAAAACTCATTTCAAAACCACTGAAAGAGAAACTAAAACATGAGGCAACCCAACTTAACTTTCTGAAAAAAACAAGTCGTGCTAAATTAGTATTCTGATGACGCCAATAGAGGTATATAAAACATACCTGGCATTCAAGAATCATTTCACCAAATCAAACTACGATTACTTTCAATATTGCGGAAAGTCTAGAGCTTCCAAAGAGTCCTTTAACAAAAGGAAAGATCGATACTTCTTTGAACGTATGTCTCGTCAAAAGTCTGATGACGAGATTCGTCAATATTTCTTAGCTAATTTTGTAGAATGTGATGATCCCGCAAAACTTTGGATCGGTGAAATTATTGAATCCGGTGAAAAAAATTATTCAAACTGGTTGAAGAGATCTCAAAGTCTCTTCTATCTCTTTAAGACAGAAGCTGCAGTTTTTGTGCATAAAGATAACTTCAATCAGTTATTTGAAATTCAGGGATCTTCCCATCCAGATATTCTTAAAAAGTATTTACAAAACGCTATATCCATAGAAACTTTCATAATTTTGGATATGATTCTTAATTTTTCCAAAAAATTTGATAAGAAACTACTAGATCCAGTGTGGGAATCCGTCAGTTTACGCATCAAAAAATACAAATCATTCCTAAATATTGATAAGGAAAAGTACACACAAACTCTAAAGGAGATTGTATTGTGAATGAAGTTTTTCAGTATGAAGTGGAAGAACTTAAACGAATCCTTGACTCTCTCAAGGATTTTGTAGTATCTAACAACAAAACTATAAGATGTACTGAATATTATATAGCTTTAGATAATAAAAACTTCCTTCAAGTTCTTGAAGATACTTTTAATGATTCTACTTTAAATGAAAATTTAAAAAAAGAACATCTAAAGTTAATTAAAATTTTTCTCGAAAAACAAAAAAACTTATATCATAAACTTTGTTTTGAAAGTAATGCACAGTCACTTGATTTAAAATCAAGATTTGAAGATGTTTTAATGTTTTTAGGATTTTCCGAAAATAAAAATAATTTATTTTCAAATTTAGAAAATACAATAAATCGTATAGATATAAAGGAGATTGTACAGTGAGTGGATTTTTCCAATCCGAAATTGTAAGAGAAGCCATCAAAGAGATGGAAGAACTTCAACAACGAATTATTCAAGACACATTCAAAGCTCCACTTATGAGCAAAGAAGAAAAGAAAGAACATGTTGAGTTAATGAGAACTTTCTTAGAGAAACAAAAAAACTTATATTTCCGTCTATCCCTCTCAGATGATCCAGAAGCATTAGAAATGAAAGAAAGAATCCAAGAAGCTGCAGAGTTTCTTGGATTTAAAGGTAATAATGTAAACCAATTATTTTCCGAAATGGAAAACACTCTGAAAAGACTAGATAAAATTGCAGAGATAGAGTAACATGTCCTACTACTACAAAATCACCTCCGCATATTGTTATCACAATGGTGAAATTGTAGATATGTATTTCATAAACGGAATTCCTTTTACATTTGATGATATTCCTTTAATTATGCAACAAGATCCTTACATTCAAATGGAAGCCGAAGACCATGAATCATATTCATCCGAAGACATGTACAGGTGGTCAAATTACTTAATTGACGAAATGTGTCACCCTCTTTTGTTTGAGTTACAGATCGAAAACCCCGAAGAAATGCCTAAAGACTAGGGCTTGACAACCCTTCTGCCCTGCGGTAAGATAAAGTCGTCCCAAAGGCCAAATACACTCAATACGGAGAATACAAATGTCTTTTGCTGATCTCAAGAAACAGTCCCGTGCTGGTTCACTGACTGAAAAACTGATCAAACAAGTTGAAAAACTGAATAGTGGAGAATCTGGTGGCGATGATCGTTTCTGGAAACCAGAAGTAGACAAAGCCGGAAATGGTTATGCAGTAATCCGATTCCTCCCCGCACCTGAAGGATGTGAACTTCCTTGGGCCCAAGTCTGGAGTCACGCTTTCCAAGGCCCTGGTGGTTGGTATATTGAAAATAGTCTGACGACTATGGGACAAAAAGATCCTGTTTCTGAACACAATCGTGTTCTGTGGAACTCTGGGTCTGATCGTGACAAGGAGATTGCTCGGAAACAGAAACGCAAACTCTCTTACTACGCTAACATTTATGTGGTGAGTGATCCTGCACACCCCGAGAACGAAGGTCGTGTGTTCCTCTACAAGTTCGGTAAGAAGATCTATGACAAGATTACCGAAGCGATGCAACCTCAGTTTGCAGATGAGGAAGCCATTAATCCTTTTGACTTCTGGAGTGGTGCAAACTTCAAACTGAAGATTCGTAAGGTTGAAGGTTACTGGAACTACGATAAGTCGGAGTTTGATAAGCCTTCCGCACTTCTAGATGATGATGACAAACTGGAACGCATCTACAAGAACCTGAACGATCTCAATGAGTTCAGTGCCGCAAGTAACTTCAAGTCTTATGAAGATTTGAAGAAGCGTCTTGACTATGTTCTGGGTGCAAAAGCTCCTGCACGTCAAGATCCTGAGACTGTTGAAGAGGATGAACAGTGGGAAGCCGAACGTCGCGGTGAGTCTGCACCGAAGCGTTCAACTCCTTCCTTTGAGATTGCTCGTCCTGCAGTCCAAGAAGAGGATGATGAAGATGCAGATGATGCTCTGAGTTACTTCCAGAAACTCGCTGAGTCCTGATAGTTCAAAGGAGGGGTAAATCCCCTCCTTTTTTTATATTCTCATAACTTTTTCATTATAAGTTTTCTTAAGTTTTTCATTAATATAGTTTGGATCATCTTCATTATACGTCATAATATTTCTAAATTCATCAATAACTACAGGTAAGTATTCTGGTTTTATAATTATTATTTTTCTTTTTTCTTCGTTCAATCTAGATTCATATTCATAATTGGTTATAGGTTTAGAAAGAGAAGATCCGGGAATTCTGATTATAGAACTTGTACTTGGATCAAAATATTGAAACTCTTCTGTAATTTTTTCTTGCCATTTACTTCCAGTCCATCTCCAAGTTGTTTGATTTTGACTGTAGGTATCATTTGGTTCAATGTTTACAATTTCTTCTGGCAAACTTACAGTAATAGTTGGACTAGAGACATAATTCAATCCACCATCAGTAACAGTAACTTTTTCTATACTAGTATTTGTTAATTGGAATGAAAATGCCGCTTTTCTTGAAATAGGAGCCTTTTCAAGGGTAACAGTTGGAGGTACAGTATATCCAAATCCAACATTAGTTATAGAAATAGTGGTAACAATTCCAGTGTTTAAATTTGCTACCCCTGTTGCTTTAACCGCAGGGTATGGAGATCCAACAGTAATAGTTGGAGCAACAGTATATCCAACTCCAGGATTTGTAATATTGATTCCACTTACAGATCCATTTGTTATTTCCGTTGTTCCTTTTGCAGTAGAAGTTAAATTATATTCATAAATTTTATCTAATGGACCACCAGCAATTAAAAATTTATCTCTACTTAAACTAATTATAATGTCACACGGAGATCCAACCCTGTCTCCAACATAAAAACTATAAGCATAAGTTGCGGTGTTTATTTGCCAAGATTCTAAATTATATTCGTAAATACTGGAACTACCTTCACTTGTAGTGAATAATTTAGTACCATCAGAATTAAAACCAAACCCAAGAATAAAATTATCACCAGTACTACTAGTAATATTCAAACTGTTTAATGCGGACCCACTCCTCGTAGTGATATTCCAAGGAATCCCAAGAGAATATTCCCTAATTACATCGGGATTGGAAAAGTCTAAAACAAACATTCTAGTTCCATCTGGTTTGAATCTTATTCCGCCAGGAGAAGCTATTGTGATTTGATTTAACTTAGTTGCGGTCGATAAATCCCACGGAGTAGATAACTCATAAGCTACAATTTTATAAGATAATCCAACTCCACCAGTTACATACACTATAGTTCCATCTGGTTTAAATTCAACACCAGTTGTATAGTTAAAATCGGCACTTACATCTAATTGATAGGTTATTGAAATTGTATCAATATTCCAGGCGGTACTTAAAGTATATTGTTTAATTTGATTTGCACCAGTAAAACTAGCAGTATATAAGTAATTACCTGCGTCATTTAAGTAAAAACCTTCGAGGTCATTACCAATTGCAATTGCAGATTCTTTGTTATATAATCCAGCAATAACTCGTGGTGACTGGGAAAATGTTACTATTGGTGCAGTGAGTCCGTAACCTATTCCCCCTACTAAATTTTTAATAGTTGTAACTCTGTCAATATTAATTCCATCACCCAATTCACATTCAGCAGTTGCTTGTACTGATGGAGTAGGATCCGAAAATGTTACTTGCGGAGCATTATTATATCCCTGACCTCCCACTAAATTTACAATTGCAGATACTCTAAAGTCGGTAACTAAACAATTCGCTGAAGCATCACTGGTAACTGGTGGATTTGAAATTGTAATTGTTGGAATTTTGGTATAACCTAATCCAGGATTTGTAATCTCAATTGTTTGTATAGTATTGCCAGCACCAACCACAGGAGTTAATACAGCTTGAGTACCTGGTATGTAAATTGGTGGAAAAGTTATTCCGGGTGGAGTTTCTTCTACGTCTTTATATTCTGGTGTATTATAAAAAATTTCATCAAGTATTACCCCACTAGGAAAAACTTCTCTACCGAAAGAATCTTTAGTTGAAATAGATTCATAGTGGTGAATGTTTAAAAAAGCACTTTCGGAACCATATTTTTCCAACATGTACTTATTGAAACTATCGACGTTTAGGGGCCACTCGTCTTGAATATTGATAATATTATTAGAAATTAATATAACCCAATCTAATCCAGAATCTCCATAGATTCTTTCTGCAATCTGGTCAGGTCGTTCATTTTCAGTAATGATATAATACTCAAAAGCCGAGGCTATTGAGATAATATCTTCTCTAAGTTTTGCTCTCTTGAAGATATTCTTAACAATCAGGGTTTCATCATTAGATACCTGATTTTTCGTTCTATTAAGAACTTGAATATTTGGTAATTCTTTAAAGTACGACATTTTAGTATCCTATTGAGTTCGAACTTACTGAGGATAAATCACCTCTATTGTCAAAAATATTATTTTCTTGATAATCAGTATCATAAATTGGTTCAAGTTCATTAAAGGTCATTTGCATGATAGTCGAAACTGGTTGACCTTTTTCATATGCAGCCCACAAACCATCTGGAGTATAATTGCAACTAAAACTTATCAATGCACAAGTTTTAAACTTATTTACACCTGGAATTTCATTTTTTCCTCCTGTTCTAAATTGCAGTTTAAAAACATTTGGAGTTCCCAAGAAAAATGATGCTTGTCCAGATTTACCTTTCATTTTTTTAACAGCCATTCCCTGTTTGAAAAATCTTATAATTTTTCTAACCATTGCAGCTTCTTCTGCACTTCTTGGGGATAATCTATAATTAAAACTAAAACTTCTAAGTGTTGGAGAATTGAATAATAATTCCAAATTAGAATTAGGCACAATACCTGCACCTCTTGCAAGAATTGATTCCGATTCAACACCCATGCCTTGCATTTTTAATAACTTTGAAGCTCCTTCGGATCCGACTAACATTGCCAATTCTTCACTCACTTTTCCTTCTTTATATAACTTCATTAAGTTATTTGCTATTAAAGCCTTAGCAGCCAGTCCCTCAACTCCAGTAAGTCCACCGAAGGCAGATGCAGCAAGTGCTATTCCCGCTTCTCCTTTAAGATTACCAAGTGTACTTGCAGTTGCTGCAGCTGCTAGGTTTCCCATCGAATCTTCACCCCAACTAACGTTATTGCTGTCTGCAATAGTGTTAGGCATTGGCAGAAATACTGTACCAATTATTTCTGATAAATTTGATACAGTTTGAAGACCCCCAGATAATGCCTGACTAGCGGCTGCAGTTCCCCCAAAGATTGCATCTGCTTTAGATGGTTTATATCTATATTGAGAAATTGCAAAATGGTCCTGTTGACTTGTCATCAAATCCGCAGGATATTTCATTTCACCACTGAATAATTTCTTTTCGTTTCCAACTCCAAAATTATCCCCATTGACTGCAAAGTTTTTATAACTTTCTTTGGGGTTTTGTAGAAATGAAAATAAAGATCCGACTCCACCACCCCCACCGACTGCAGCTGTTGCACTACTTGCAGGTGTTGTTCCTGGAATCGCAGTGGACCCTGGAGTACCGCCAGTAGTTGTTGTAGTTTTAACAACAGTTCCTGCAGACGTAGTAGTTACTGACAGATTTGATCCACCCAATCCACCGACTGCTCCAGATACTGGACTTTGGGGAGTAATTGATGATTGTCCAGGAGCTCCAGTAGTAAAATTCTCAGATGCCCATTGTGCTAATTTTGAATTGGAATTGACTCCCCCAACACTTTTATATGCCGATTGAATTGATATAATTGTTTGAATATGTAATTGATTCTTTTCATTATCCGTAAATCCCAATAATGTTGAGGATGCGTTCCATTTACCGTCTTGGTAAATTGGCTTTGTTCCTGCAGGAGCATTTTGTTGTATAATTTGAACGTCACCAGTCCCTAGATCATATTGGAGATTATATGAAATTCCATTTTTGGTAACTAATGGTGATTTAACGTTTGTATACGCCACTTAAGATTTGCTCCAGGCTTTGTGATTGGGAAAGGGTTGACCTCTTATATCAACAAATTTTTCAGTGGGTAATATTGCAACGGAGGGCCAATCTTTTTCTGGAACTCTCAAAAATCCCCCAGCAACTCCAGAAAAAAAGTAACGATGAATAGTATTACGAGGTATGCCTACTGTATCTGCATTATTTATTAGACCTTTTGCAATTCCTTCACGATATTGTCTCCCAACATAATGCAGGTTAATTCCGATAAAATAGTCTTGATTATAATTAATTTCTGTAATATACGTTAATGGTTGTCTGTCAAAAAACGACAACTTAGGAGTATTTGATCCATAAATGAAAAAATACATTCGTCCAACTTCAATTCCACCAGTATCCGAAAGATTTATATCACTTTGATCCAATTCCCCAAGATATTGTCTAAGTTGCCCAGAAAACCAATCCCCACTTTTATTTTTTCCTTTTACTTGTTTAAGTAAGTCATATCCAAAACCTTTACCATTGACATAAGGTTCGTCTTTCCAAGTCATATACCTAAATCCTCCTCAGTCATGATTCGGAATTCATAATTACGATCTGCACAATATTCTCTTGCAGCCTTCCATTTTGCTTGATTTTTTACCCAAGTTTGAACTTTATATGCCCAGGCCTTTGTTCTTCTTTTTGGATTTTGTTCAGGCATTTCCACTTCTTTTTTTGGTTTGATTTCAATTACAACTGTTCGTGTATTTCCACTTTTGTCCTTATACTTTACAAAGAAATCCGGAAAGTAACGATGAACTTTATTGTCAAGTGGAGAAAGATACGGAATCCAAAACTCTTCAGACTGCCATTGATTCACATTTTCATTTAAGTCACAATAACGCATAAACTTTCTTTCCCATAAAGAACGGTAAACGATATTTGTGGGATCTCCTTTATACTTTTTGGGGTTTTCTGGTCTGTATTTTCCCTTATAACTCATATACATACTATAGATCCTTAAGTAATATTTATAGATGGCTGAGCCATTCAGATCCGATTTTCCAAGTAATCCATATAGAGTAGACCCCATCTATGCAAGGATGACCTTGCCCAGAAATACAAATGATGGTCGTACTGCTTTACCCGGAGTTAGTGAGTTATTTGGTGAATTATCTGTTACAAGTCAATTCAAAGTTACTTTATTTTTAGGTGATACATATCCAATTACAAACTCAGATTCTGATATCAATGCTTGGTTAGTTACTTGCGGGGTCCTGGGTTCAAATTTATTTAATGGTGGATCTTCATATTTGAATTCTCTACGTTATGAATTTATGTGTAATGAAACTTCTCTTCCAGGAGCTTCGTTTAGTATGATTGAAGAGACTGGAAGTAGACAAGGAATTGTCGAGAGATTTCCAAATAGAAGAGACTTTCCAGAAGTTACAATGACTTTCTATGTTGATGCGGAATATGGAATTATTCGTCTATTTGAAGAGTGGATGAATTTCATAAATCCCCTTTATAGTACAAGAGGTAGATTGGTTTCAGGTAATCCTAGAGGTGGAGTTGGTCAATTTTCAGACGATCAATTTTTCAGATTCAGATATCCAAACACATATAAAAGAGATTTAGCGATAACAAAGTTTGAAAGAGATATTTACGTAGATCCAAACACTAGAGATGTAGAAAAAACACCTTCAATGATGACTTATAAATTTATTAATGCATTCCCAACAAATTTAACTGCTCTTCCTGTCACTTATGAAGGTAGTACAATCACAAAAACTACAGTGAGTTTTAATTATGATCGATATGTAATATTGAATCACTTCGGTACAGGTCAAAATCAATATTCAAACCAATTTGTAACAGAAAATGGAGAGAATATAAGTCTTACACAACCATCCTTCTCTTGGGGTGAGGCTCCAGAATACTTTACAAATCCAACATTTGGAGTTAACTCTGCAATTGATGTTTCTCCTTCCTTTAAACCACTCTAAATAAATTTAATTGATTACATAATTATATGCCATTACCTAAGATTGCTACACCAACTTATGAGCTTAAATTACCTTCTACAGGAAAACCGGTAAAATATAGACCATTTCTAGTAAAAGAAGAAAAAGTTCTAATTTTGGCTCTAGAAAGTCAAGATATTAAACAAATTACCCTGGCAATTAAATCAGTTTTGAAAGACTGCATTTTAACAAAAGGAATTAAAGTAGAAGAGTTACCATCTTTCGATATCGAATATATTTTCTTGAATGTTCGAGGAAAATCGGTAGGAGAATCTATAGATTTAATTGTAACTTGTTCAGATGATGGGACAACAGAAGTTCCTGTTAAAATTTTTGTAGATGAAGTTCAAGTCCAAAAAGACGAAGAACATTCTACAGAAATAAAAATTGATGATAATATCATGATTAAAATGAAGTACCCTTCACTGGATCAATTTATTAAAAACAATTTTGATTTTACAACTCAGGAATCTGTATCAACTATTGAAAGATCTTTTGATATTATATCCTCATGCATTGAATCTATTTTTACAGAAGAAGAAGCTTGGGCTGCTTCAGATGTGACTAAGAAAGAGTTGATTGAATTCATTGAAAGTATGAACGCAGATCAATTCAAGAAGATTGAAAAGTTTTTTGAGACAATGCCTAAACTGTCTCATACTTTCACCGTTATTAATCCAAATACAAAAGTAGAAAATACAGTAACTCTGGAGGGCCTAACAAGTTTTTTCGGCTAATTATGGCTCATATTGATCTTGAGTCATATTTCCGCATTAATTTCGCTCTCATGCAGTTTCATAAATACTCTTTGACAGAGATTGAAAACATGATGCCTTGGGAAAGAGATATCTATCTCGCCCTGTTGAAACAACACATTGAAGAAGAAAACCTAAAGGCACAACAGGCAGCAAACCGTGGCAGTTAGTTCACTACTCAATCCATCTAGAATTGTAAGAGAAAGACAAACGACGGCTGCAGCTGCTCAAAATTTTATCACTGGTGGATCTCCTCTAGGTCAAGGAGTCGTTGCTAGTGCCGCTAATAAAATTGTTGGATTTCAACGAGGTGCAGCTGCAGTTTCTGCGCGACCACCAGATTTAAATTCCATCATTCAAACATTATCATCAAACATTTTAAATAATGTTGAAAATAGAGTACAATCTGTAAATAAAAATGTAACTCAGATAGTTAATCAAAAAATTGATGGATTAGAAAAAAAATATCAAGATAGATTAGGTAAGATTGAAGCTGCAACACCAAATTCTATCTTGCAGAATTTCTTAAATCTATACAAAGAAGCATTAGGATATATTCAGTTTCTAGGCAATAGAAAAAACGTAAGAACTCTTGGCGAAAATTTAAAAGCACTTCAAAACGTATTTACTGAGACTTTTAATGTTGCAAAGATTATTCGTCAAACTATTATAAACATTGTAAAACAACTTTCAAATCTACCTACTGCAAGTGCTGGCGGAGGTGGATTAAATTTAGATATTGACATTCCTGGTGGATCTCTTAGAAGGGGATCTATGGGTGGTCTATCTAGAGCTCTTAGACGTGGTGGCAAACCTGCCATGATGTTGGGTGGTGCCGCATTAGCAGGTGGATTAGGTTCCAAAGTAGTAAGTGGAATGATGGATCTTGGTGGGGACGTTCAAGCTGCGCCCATGTCAGAAGGAGCTATACCAGGAGTTCTATTAGACCGTTTTAACTCAATATTAGATAGATTTTCGGCAGCGATAAATTCATTATCAAGTACTAAAAAGTCTCAACCTGCTCCTGGAGGTGCTGCTCCAGCACCACAAAAAGCACCAGGAAAACCACCCGCAAGTGGTGGAGCTCCTACTACACCAGTAACTACATCTGCTCCTGGAGATGAAAAGTTAGCTGCATTTGTTGCAACTATGGAAGCATCATCTCCAGAAAATGCTGCTGACGCACTCCAAGTAATGTTAAATCGTTCAGCATCTGGAAAATATGGTAAAGGATTGCCTGGCGTCTTATCGGGATATGATCAATTTTCTCCAATTTCTGCAGCAATTTTTGGAAAAAGTAAAGATCCAGATGCTGCAGCAAAATATGGACCAATTGCGGCTAAACTACCTGGAAATACTCCTCAAGAAAAATTCAAATATTTACAACAAGTTGCCTCTGAACCTGATGGATTAAATAAACTTCAACAAATATTTGGTGGAGGTAGTGCTAGTGTTGCTGGAACAATTTTAAATGATCCAAAATATCTGGAGATGTCCAGACAAAATGTTAAGGGTGCTCAGAATTTTTATGGTGGAAGACAATCACAATCTGGAGATATTCAATTTAGATCTGGAGGTAATTGGTTTTATAATTTTGGTGGACCAGTAGGAAAATTAGGAACACAACCAACTGGCACTGTAACTACTCCACCACAAAAACCTTCAGCAGTCGCACCAGCTCCATCACAGGCAACAAATCAACAACAACTTGCACAGACCGTATCTAGACCTCCAGTTCAACAAGCTCCTCAAGTCAATATAGCTCCTTTAAATCTCTCCACGCCGCAAGCACAATCTACAAAAGTGGGAGATACAATTACTCCTCCACCAATAATGAGTAAAGGTGGTGTTACTGTTCCATTCTTATCATCATCAAATTATGATAATTTTCTTACATTATATTCCAAAATGGTTTATAACATTGTGGACGGATAATATATGGCACCTCCAAAGAAAGATACTCCATTAAGATCACCATTAGTCTCGGCTTTTAGTAATATTGTCAATATTAATAGATCTAAATCTCAAATGAAGTCTACACAGGCTTCGTATAGTGAATTTTTGAGATTTATGACTACGGAAGTAAGAAATATTGAAGCAATTAAACTTCCAGATGAAAAAAAGATCAAAAGGTTATCAAGTATCAATGTAAGTTCTACATTTGGATCCGCCGGAAGTTTGCTTTCTGGTTTAGCTAGTGGTGCTTTAGATGCTGCAGGATTGGTTGGTAATTTATTTGGTGGTGGAGGGAAAGGTGGTAAAGGCGGCAAACCTGGTGCAAAACCGAGTCCAAAAGCAGGAAAACCAATACCAAAAGGTACAAAAATCAGACTTCCTGGTGTTAGAGGATTGCCGATTCTTTCCGCTGCTTTAGCTGGATTAGATTTTGCACAAGGAATATCCGAAGGAGAATCTGTGGGCAAAGCAGGTGCTGGTGCAGTTGGATCTGCTGCTGGTGCTGCTGGTGGCGCTCTTGCTGGTGCAGCATTAGCGGGAGCTATTGGTCAGACATTGGTTCCAATTCCTGGATTAGGTTTTGTATTAGGAGCTGCAGTTGGTAGTTTGGGAGGACTTGCTGGAGGTTATTTAGCTGATAGAGCATATGAATCTGCGACTGGGGAAGGAAAAGTAAAAGAAAAACAAAAAGCAAAATTAAAACAACAAGAACAAAAACAAAAACTTGCAGCAACATCAGCTTCCAAAGTTACATTGCCTCAGGTATTGGATAAATTTGAAAATGTTGTTATTAAATTTGAAAAAGTTTCAATGAATCTTGCCGCGCCACAAGAAGTTGTCCCTCAAGGATATGATGAAGAACTTGGAGAAGATGAGGCTCCAAAATTACCGGAAGACACAACTCCTGGAGGTGTAGATTCCATCCAATATGGATCAGGAAATGCAGAATTTGGTGAAACTGGAAATGTAAGTAATGCTCCTGGTTGGGTTCATGGACATTTTCAAGGTGATAGTGCGGGTGCGGTTGTTAAAGATACAACAATGGTAGTCAAAGCTTTATTGAAACAAGGATCTCCAGTTTACCTGAATCCTGGAGTAGACTTAAATCCATCTAAACAGTACAGCGATGAAGAAATAAGAAGTTATGTTGAACAAGCAAGAAGAGCCCATACCCATAGTGGAACAGGAAAATCTATCGATGTTTTTGTAAAAAAAGGTACGAAAATACCAGTCCCTCTTACTAATGTTGGTCCAACTGGATCTGGTTTTGGTGGTTATGGTAGAGGCGGAATTGCTGGTTATATTCAAGGAACACGTACTTGGATTGGTCACTTGAAACCTGGTTCTAAATCTGGTTTATCTGAAACCAAAGGAAAAATAGAATCAAAAGGTAAAGAAACTGGAGATATGGAAGATTTAAAACCTGGAGTAGTTCCAGATAAATCACAAAATCCTGCTGCACCATCTCCTCCAAGTGCCGAGATGCAACAAAAGTTTCAAATGGCATGGGACAATAGAAGTAATCCTTTTGCAAGAGGAAAAATTGAATCTGCTTGGACAAATCTGACACCGGAACAACAACAACAAGCTAAAATATGGGCAAAATCAAAAGGATATAATTGGAATGAAATGAAGTTGAAAGAAAAACCCATGAATGTTCAAGCTGCCCCAGCAACAGTCACTGCAGTTCCATCAATGCAACAGACTGTACCTCAACAAATAGAACAATATCCAGATTATAACTTACCACAATCAAGTATAACGTTAATGCCAATTGTTATGGGTGGTCCTAGTGGATCACAACAACGACCTATGGTTATTGCTGGAGGTAGTGGAGGAGGAGGTACAACGATCTTACCTCCAACTCCTGAAGGTCAGGTGTTAAATAGTTTATTCAAGACCATCTTGTTAACGAACTTATCGGGAACGTAATATGTCTAATGCGTTAACTACGTTAAAATATAATTCAGTTATAATCGAATCTTCAGAAACAAAGAGAAAAATTGATCTAACCAGTTCTCTCATTTTCTGTGATTATTTTGAAGATATATTATCTCCTTGTGTGACGATGACTATGCAGATCGCTGCCACTTATTCAATATTCAATAATCTTCCAATTCGAGGTGGAGAAAAAGTTGTTATTGATATAGAAACTCTAAGTGGAAATTTTAAGTTGGATGGTGATTATGCAATGTATGTTTATAAAGTGGGTGGAATTGTTTCTGATGGTGCAAAAGAATACTTTACTCTTCACTTATGTTCTCGTGAGGCATTGACAAATGAGACGGCTAGAGTTCAAAAAAAGTATGATAAAAAACCAATCAATGATCATGTAACTGCAATTCTCAAAGATGTACTAAAAACTAAAAAATTTAAGAGTGCAAATATCGAGAAAACATCTAATTCTTATAGTTTTATTGGTACTCTAAAAAAACCATTTCACATATTAACTTGGTTAGGTCCTAAAGGTATTCCAGCTACTTCATCGTCTGGAAACAGTGGAACAATTGCAAAGGGAGTTGCTGGATTTTTATTCTATGAAAATAAAGATGGATTTCATTTTAGAAGTATTGATACATTAGTTTCTGCAACAATGTCTCAAACTGGTAGTACATCGAAAGAATCAATACCAAAATATAATTACAATCCCGGAATTACGGAGTCTGGAAATTTAAATGCAAATTTCAACATTTTAAATTATAACTTTGAAAAGAATATTGATTTAATGAAATCTCTCCGGGTCGGAATGTATGCAAATATCACATATTTTTACGACTTATATGAGAACAAAATTAGTGGGATTACTTATAGTTTAAATTCAGAAATTAAATCTAAACTAGGTAGTACTAGTAAATTGGCATACCCAAGAGATTTTGGTAATAGACCATCAAGAATTCTGTTTAGATCTGCAGATGTGGGAATATTAGACAAAACTGGTAGAACTGATGATTCTGGTAGGGACAATACTGATATGGCAAAAGCTTTTTCTCGTTATAATTTATTGTTTACTCAGTCGCTAAATATTGTAGTACCTATGAATGTCAATTTGAAAGCTGGTAACATACTTTACGCACAATTTCAAAAAATTGATGCAGGACAAACTGCTGAAGTAGATCCTGAACAAAGTGGAAATTATTTGATTAAAGAAGTTAGACATCATTTCGAAGGCAATCAAATGGTATCATCACTAAAACTCGTCAGAGACTCCTACGGATTATATGGGGCAAAATAATGAACAACATAGATACCCACATTGCAAAAGATAGAGAAATTCTCGATAACCCTGTCACTTCTCCACAAGCGAGAAGACATACTCAAGAAGAATTAGAAGCTTTAGAAGCTTATAAGGCTAATCATCCAGAAGATGATCATGATCCAACTCCATTAGAGTTATATTGCGATAGTCATCCAGGTGCCGCAGAATGTAAAATTTACGAAGACTAATGATAGACGAATCTTTTGTAAAATCAAATTTTTTAGGTAGAGACGGATTCATTTGGTGGATCGGCCAAGTTGCCGATCCTAAAGTATGGCGCACTGAAAAAACAAGAATTGATGAAGGCAAATCATCTTGGGGATATAGATGCAAAATACGAATTATTGGATATCATAGTTTTGATAGAAATGAGTTAAAAGATGAAGACCTTCCTTGGGCTCATGTTCTAACTAGTGCAGCAGATGGAGCTCCAGCTCAAGGTGGTTTTGGTAAATTACCTTTACTTGTTGGAGGAGAGTCTGTATTTGGATTCTTTCTGGATGGGGAAGAAGCTCAACAACCTGTCATAATGTCTTGCTTCTATAGAAGCCCAATGGTTGAAAACATACCAAATCCGAATCCATTTGAACCATTTGCAGGAGCACCAACAAGTGGACCTCTTGGGGGAGGAGACCCAAAAAGAAGGAGTCAATCTACAAGAAATAAAAGACAAGATGATGGAGTTGCAAAAGAAATAGATGAAAAAATTGGAGAGGGATCCCAATTTGAAATGTTTGCCAACCCACTCTTCGGAGCAGCTACAACAAAAAGTTTGGATTTAAGTCCCGGATTCGCTCCAATTACAACAGATACTAGTAGTAAAGCCGGAGCAATATTTGGAGCTCCAAATATTCCTAGAGATCAGTTATTTTACGATGAAAAAGCAGAAGTTGCATTTCTATCTGCATTTGATAAAGTAGGTAATGTTGAAACTGATAATGGGTGTGGAAATAATATTTTAAGTCAAATTACAAATACTCTACAAAGTTTTATCAAAACAGTAAATGGACTTGAAAAAACTGCATTAGGATTCATAGACCCAGTTAGAAATGTTGTTGTAGATGTTCAACAAACTGTTAGGTCTGTAGCTAGAATTGTTGCATCCATTATGAAGTTTGTGATTAATGGAATGCGTGATAGTATTTTCTGTTTAATTGGAAAATTATTTAAAGTACTATCAATTACATTACCATCTTCGATTAAACTTCCCATCTCTGAAGCTGCTAAAAATATATTAAATCTAATATTTTGTCTTTTTGAAAAACTATTTGGTCCTCTTATGGACTTTATCAAGGGTCTTTTAAATGGACTTATTGGTAAAAGTCCAAATATACCTTTGTGTGCAATAGAAGAAATTACGAGTGCATTGGTAAATAAGTTGGCAGATATGGCAGATAATGCTCTATCTGCTATTTTAAGTGGACTAGATTGGTTAGCTAGTGGAATTAGTTCAATTGCTGGTGCTTTAACCAGTGGATTGAACATGATTAGTCAGATCCTAAGTTTTTTAAGTTGCGATTCCTTAGCTTGTCAAAGTACAACTTCTTGGAATCCTTTTAGTGGAGCATCATTCCCAGCTTTGGATAGTTGGAATAGTATTATAGGAAACATGGATGTATTGAGTGGACTTGGTGGAGCCAATCAGTCTCTAGGTTATTTGTCTATGTTCGGATCTTCAAATACACCATTCAGTAAGTGCAGGAAAAAAATTACAAATCCACAAACACAAGATGATCTTGCTCCAATGCCAATTGGTGTCAAATTTTATAACTGTATCCCCCCAGAAATTAGAATCTATGGAGATGGAGTTGGTGCAAGAGCAAAAGCAGTAGTATCTGAAGTAGATGGATCCATTGTAACATTTTTACTATGCGATCCTGGAAAAGGGTATACATATCCACCAGAAATAAGAGTTGTTGATAATTCAAATCATGGAAAAGGTGCTCAAGCTAGAGCAACAGTATCAAATGGAGGAATAGATTCGATCTATGTTATTAATCCCGGAACTGGTTATTGTCAAACCAACTTAACCGAAGAGACTGGTGGTGGTGCTGGTACTGCCTCTCTACCACCATGTTTAGATGTGGGAGACGGTCAACTTTCTCCAGTTGTTATTGGAATCACTACTAATTTTGTAATAGGAAGTCCCGGAATAGGATATACTTTTGGAGATACTATACAAGTTGGAGATGATTTGTTTAAACCAGTGATTACAGATAACGGTTCTATTATTGATGTGGAATACCCAAGTTTTGCGGTTCAACCAACTCAACCAGGTCAAGCGCCCCCTCCCAATCAAACTACACAAACTGGATCATCTGGTCAAACTTTCAAATCTGTTCCACCAGTGATTATAAATACAAGGACGGGAGAAGGTGCCATCATCTATCCAGTTCTACAATTCGTACCACAATTTATCACTGATACTCTTGATCAAAATATTGTTGGTATTGGCTCCATCGTAAACGTAGTCGATTGTGTGTAAACCATGCCCGAACAACCAAAAGAATATTATGAAAAGAAACCAGGCTATATAATTAAGTCTGGAACTGAAGATGCTGTGGGGAGAATAATAGATTATGCGATGTTCACGGATAATGGCCAAGGGTTTGAGTACACAACCGATGGTCAATACATGCAACAATGTAATAAAACCTCATATGAACTTTGTGGGGTAGATGGAAAAGATAAAGAACCTGCTAAAATTATAAGAGCTAGAAAGGGTGATATTATCATCGAAGCAATGGATGGTGATATTATTCTAAGAGGTAAAAATATTAGAGTTGTTGCTCTAGATGGAACTGGAGAAGTGACTGTAGTTTCAGGAAAACATTTTGCTGTAAATGCTCCTGTACAATCTTTTAAAGGAAGTAACTCCAATACAGTTATGTCCAACAGTGCATCTATTGGAGCTCAAGCAACAGATACCACTGGAAATATACAAAATAGTCAAACTTCTGGTGCAGAAGATTGTGAAGGGTCAATTTTAACTAGACTTTTAAATATTGCTAAGAAATTTGAAAAATGGTTAAGTTGTTGAATACTAGGAGGTGAAATATGCCTGCAGAACCCGTTAAGTATATTGGTGATAAACTCTGTGTAGGTCCTTTAGATTACTCATTTTTACCTGCTGTCCCCGCTATACCTGGAACTTCAGTATTAAATGGACCTGCATGGATTGGTGCAGGTGGACCCCAAATTCCTACAGCTAATTGTATGATTGGTCCTGGAATTGGAGGTCCAATTTCTTTACAAGTTATTGGTATTGCTAATTTTATTTCTATTACCAACCAAATAGGAATTAATAATAGATCTGGTCTTGCAAATATAACTGGATTTACTCAAAAACTTGGTGCAAGTACAAAAGCTGCATTTTCGGCTACCACTGGATTTAGTGCAAAATCTACCACACAAACTACAGCTGGACCACAGTATTCTCAAGCATTTGCTGAAACTCCTTTATTAAAGGCTAAAGTAATTCTGGGAAATGTTTCAGGAACTACAGGAATCAATCCAACTCAAGCTGCAGCATTAGCTACAAAAAAACCATTTGATATTAAACACCCAACCAAAGAAGGTTGGAGACTTAGACATGTTTGTGTCGAAGGTCCAACTGCGGATGTTTATGTCAGAGGTGTGATGGAATCCTGCGATACTATTGAACTTCCAGATTACTGGACAGGACTAGTAGATTCTGAAACAATCACAATTAGTTTAACCGCAGTCGGAGAATATCAAGAACTTTTTGCAAAACTATCGGAGTGTGGTACTAAAGTAAAAGTCTCCAACGCTTTAGGTGAAGTAAAAAAATATAGTTATTTGATATTCGGTGAAAGAAAAGATGTTGAAAGAAATATTGCAGAATATGAGGGAGAATCGGTAACAGATTATCCCGGAGATAATGCACAATACGGATTGTTTACTTTATAATTATTATGCCTGCAGAACCCGTTAAGTATATTGGTGATAAACTCTGTGTAGGTCCAATAGATTATTCATTCTTACCTGGATGCGTTCCATCAATTCCAGGAACAACAGTTTTAAATGGGCCTGTGTGGATTGGTGCTGGAGGACCACCAATTCCTACAGCTAATTGTATGATTGGACCTGGATTGGGGGGACCAATCTCCCTACAAGTTATTGGTATTGCCAATATTCCAGCTATTAATAATCAATCCGGAATCTACAATAGATCAGGTCTTGCAAATGTTACTGGATACAGTAACAAAGTTGGTTCCGACGTAAAAGCTGCATTTTCGGCTACAACTGCATATAGTGCAAAAGCCGCAGTACAAACCACTGCTGGTCCAGATTATTCTCAAGCATTCAGAGAAACGCCATTATTAAGAGCTAGGGTGATTATTGGAAACATGTCCGGAACAAAGGGCATGAATACGCAATTCAAAACAAGAGTGCAAGCAAAAAAACCTTTGGGACATCCAAATTTTGACATTAAACATCCCACAAAAAATGGTTGGAGAGTTCGTTATGTTTGTACAGAGGGCCCGACTGCCGATGTTTTTATCAAAGGAACTCTTAAAAATAAAAATATTATTGAACTTCCAGATTATTGGGAAGGTTTAGTTGATTCTGAAACCATAAATGTAATATTAACTTCGATTAATCAACATCAAAAACTCTTTTATAATGTTTCCAAATGTGGAACCAAAATTGAAGTTTTCTCTAACTCTGATAATTCAATCAATTGTTACTATAAAATATTTGCAGAAAGAAAAGACACTCCTAAAAATATTGTAGAATATAAAGGGTTGAATCATACCGATTATCCTGGAGATAATAACGAATATAGATTCTGGTTTAGTCCCACAGTGTTCCCATAAATAATACTAAACAATCTTTGACAATATAATTAACTAATTATGGCCGGTGTATCTACTCATTTCATTGCAGAATGTAAGGAAGAACTTGAATTTAAAAAGCAAGAAAAAGAACAGTTACTGGAACAACTTGCATTATATGATGTAAGAATAGATCGATATGATGCAGTTATTGAAAATATGGACAGGTCATTATTGCCTGGGATAGCAGAAATTAATGCTGGAGCGACTGCTGCAGCTGCAGCATATGAGTCTAGAGTTTCTACTGGGTGTAAAAGTGATTTAGCTTGGGTTCAAACCGGCCAACGTACTTTTAGAGTCGGTTTTACAAGCGTAGTGACTGAAACAATCTATGAAGTCAAAAAAGATTCTTCCACATATACACAGTATGGAAAATGGGGAATAAAATATTACAGAAGACCTAAAAATCAAGATTATGGTTCCAATATTGTTTCTGAATTTTATGGAGCTATCAGTGCAGGAACTACCAACTTAGCAATTGTTCAAGCTGGTGTTGCTGGAACTGTTGGTATTTTGCCTGGTGATCTTATTACGGATGATCTAGAAAATCCTACTGTATTTGGAATAAATAATCTTCCCAATATTGTTGGTTTCGGACAAAGTACCTTAGTAATTGAAACCAAAATTTTTAATGGTAAGGTTACAATTGGATCTACTGTTATTGCACAAGCAGGAGTTGGAGATACAACTCAAATTCAAGTAGGTAATAGAATTATTGGAACCAGTGTTTTACCTTTTGAAACTACTGTAGTGGCTATTAGTTCTGCTCCAATTGATATTGAAATATGGGATTTTGATTTTGGTGGATTTATTACCACTAGTGTTACTGTTCCATCTTTGGTCATAAGTAATCCAGCTTTAGGTTCAACTACTATTGACTTTGCAATAGGAATTACAAGTACTTATGATTCATTTTTAATAGATGTCCCTGCAAGTCAAGATGTTAATCCTAGTGATCCTACGAATTTTACTATAATTAGAACTACGCAATCAGTATTGGATGAATTTGATGCTACAAATAATCCTATAGATCCAGTTACTGTGGGGATTATGAATGAAAGCACTGTAGGATTTGGCCATAGTGTTGTGAGAGTTAGTAGTACTGCTCCTCCGGGACCTTTTCAGTGGAGAGAAGTTCTCGGTGATTTTGATCCAGAACCTGAGTGTGGGGCTGGATTTGTAGATTGGTATGAAGGAACTACTCAATGGCCTGTATTGATTACCAATACATTTGATTCTGAAGGAGCCTTAATTAGTTCGAGTAGCGCACATGCGCCAGAAGGAACTACAGTTACATTATCAGTTGGAAGTACTGTTCCACAAAGATATGGAATAGGATATACTGGAACCAGTTCAAATAATCCATCTTTTTCTGGTTGTGGGGCACAAAATACTGCTATATCAAACGCGGAATCAACAAGAAATTCAAGTATTACAAAGTCACAAGCAACAGTGGATGAAACTCTTGCTGCTTCATTAAGACTTAGACAACTTAGAGATAAGTTGGAAGGTCAAGCATTTGTCTTTTTACAAGGAAGAGCTGCAGCGGACGCAGAAATAGTTAGATTAACTAAGGCAATTGCAGAGTTGGAAGCGGTAGATTTATCGCAATATGAACCAACAACGAACATAAACAAAAATAAATACACAAACAATACGGTCGGGGTGCCAACCACTTAAAGAACTGTCACACACCCCCTGGACACCCCCCCACACTTCTTGGTATGATAGCCATGTTAATCCAAACAACCCCTAATGCAAATTGATCGTGATGTTTTGAAGAATCTTCAGGAACTGCAAGAAGATGTTGCAGAGGCCTTTACTGACGAAAACTTCCCTATGAGTGGTGAAGTTTATTGGACTGCGGTAGAGTGTCTTGCAACTGCAAAACTCGCAGAACTTCGTGGTGAACTGGTTGCAGATGAAGTATAAAGTCCAGTACTTTAAACCCAAAAAGAAAGGCCTTGCCAAACACGAAGCAGTGTTCTACAATATAGAAGACGCAATGAGGTGGGAGTCTTACGTTAAATACGAATTGAACGCACAAAATCTAGAAATAGTTCCAATCTAATATGAGTCTACTCAAAATTAACAGAGCATCACTTTACGAATATCCAGTGAAAACAACTCCTCAAAATGTCAAAGAATCAAACGAAGGACTGTTTCATGCTAAAATGACTCTACCTGCGGCTGCAAAACATTGCGGAATGACACAAAAAGAAATGAAGTTGACATTCTTCGAGTTTTTGAAGTATAATCCTCCTACCTACCAACCCGAGTAAGGTTTTCGAGGGACTGTCGCCTATTGGTTAAGGCCCACTGCTTATAACGGTGTGAACGGAGTTCAATTCTCCGCAGTCCTACCAAAATAAATGGGAGCATGGTGGAATCGGTAGACACACCAGACTTAAAATCTGTCGGGCATAGCCTGTGGGAGTTCAAGTCTCCCTGCTCCTATTAGTATACATAGTTATACTATTTGCCCTTGTAGCTCAGTGGTAGAGCAACGGTTTTGTAAACCGTTGGTCGCTGGTTCAAATCCGGTCGGGGGCTTCAGTAATTAAAAGATTCATGATCATCAATCTCTGGTACAATAAAGACATGAATCAATGGAGATGGTCGTTGACTGATCCATCCACAATGGAACAACATACAGGAGGACAACCAAATCTTAGAACAGCAATGAATGACATTGCCAATACAGTAGAATTCATTTTAAGTAAAAAATGAATAATACACATGTGTATTATAAAAAACTAAACGAGAAATCAATATTTTTATATGATTTTTGTAATTCAACAATGAACAATATCCCTGAAGATCAAAGAAAAAAATTAGTAAATCGTGCAGATTTTAAAGTTGTCAGGATAAACAAAGACCACTTTTTAAAAGAACCTTTAATTAAAAAGATACATGAACAATTTGAGATAAGTTTTGCTGGTATTTTTATCTTAGAAAAAAATACCGCATGTGAATTTCACATAGATGAGCCAAGAAAAGTAGCCATCAATATGTTGTTATCTTCTGGAATAAGTCATAGTATTTTTAAAAAAGAAAATAAAGAATCCGATAACGCATATCAATACGAATTTGAAGAACTGATATTTGAAGAAAAATATTTTTATTTGTATAATGTCTCAAAAGAACATAGTGTAATAAACTTCGATAAACCAAGATATATGTTCTCAATCAAATTTAAAGATGGCAAATTGTCTTACGACGAATTATCAAAGTGGTGTGAAGAAAATAATTTGTTAGAAAACCAAAACAAAATAAGTAATTATACTCAGTGAAAAGTCAATTTTACATAGATAAAGTTGGTAAAGATGAAATAAAAGAACTTCTTTATACTCATCATTACCTTAAAGACGAATCTAAAGATTTTAAATCTGGGTATAACTATGGACTTTTCAAACATCCTGACTGGGAATGTCCCCTTAGAATTAGCAGGTGCCTTGGTGCTTGCATTTTTAGTACACTCCCAGTACCAGAAATCGCCGTAGGAGCTTTTGGTTTAAATCGTAATGAACAACAAGGAATTTTTGAACTATCCCGCCTCTGCATCCTCCCAGAAATTCAATCAGATGAATATAATATCACTTCTTGGTTTGTTTCAAGATCGATTAGACAGTTACGGAAGGATACTAAAGTTAAAGCAATCCTCTCTTACGCTGATAGTAATCGCCATACTGGCACAATCTATCGCGCTTGTAACTTTAAGTATTACGGTCTCACGGATCGAAAAAAAGATTTCTACTATGCGGATGGAACTAAACACTCTCGTGGAAAAATAAAAGGTGAAAATGGCGAATGGAAAGATCGTAGTAGAAAACATAGATACTTAATGATTTTTGATAATTCTTTAAAAGAAAGCCTTGCCTGGAAAGAAGTTAAATGGTAATATATACTTGGTGGTACTAAGACACCAGCGACAAAATCCCTTCCGTGTGAACTTTAAAACCTCCTCATTGAGAGGAGGTTTTTTAGTGTCTAAATATAAAAAGAATAATTTGTCACTGTAGGAAAACAAGATGCCGCTAAGTAGATTAGAGAATTTCCTAAAAAATGCTGAGGGTAATATCCTATATGTTAACCCTTCTGATTTTGATGCTACTGATAGTATTGAGAATAGAGGTAACTCCTTAACTAGACCGTTTAGAACTATCCAGAGAGCTGTTCTGGAAGCGGCAAGATTTTCATATTTGGTAGGAAAGAATAACGATAAAATTGATACTACAACTATTCTAGTTTATCCAGGCGTTCACTACATTGATAATAGACCTGGACATTCAATTACAAATCAAAGTGGTACTGCAGAATTTAAAAGATTTGTAAATGGATCTTGGACTACATCTGGCGCTACATTATCAGAATTCACATTGAATTCTAATTTTGATCTTTTTGATGAAGATAACGATTTATACAAATATAATTCTACCGAAGGTGGTGTAATTCTACCTAGAGGTACTTCAATTGTTGGTCTAGATCTTAGAAAGACTAAGATTCGTCCAATGTATGTACCAGATCCACTGAATGATAATGTAGATCCTACAGCTGTGTTCAGAGTTACTGGTACTTGTTACTTTACGGCATTTAGTATTTTTGATGCTGATCCACAGAGGGCTTGTTATAAGGATTCTACATCAAGAAAAGTTGTTCCAAACTATTCGCACCATAAACTAACTTGTTTTGAATATGCTGATGGTGTAAATCAAGTTAAGTTGGGATCTGAGCATACAGGTCTCACCGACTTGGATATGTATTACTATAAGGTTTCATATGCCTATGGTGATACTTCTGGAAGAGGTATTCCAAATTACCCAGTAAACAATAGTTCAGACTTTGAGCCGTCTATTGATGAATATAGAATTGTTGGAGATCTTCGTGCTGATCCTATTGGAATTACGAGTATTAAGTCTGGTAATGGTATTGTAGCGACTACAACTATTACAGTAACAACTGATGTTCCACATAATTTATTCAAAGATACACCTGTTCTTATTACTGGAATTACAACAAGTGTTGATGAGTATAATGGATCTTTCTTAGTTAGTGATGTAACAAGTGCAACAGAATTTAAATATGTTGCTCCATCAACTCCAGTTATAGCTCTACCAACATCAGGACAAATTCTTAATGCTAGAGCTATTGTAGAGTCTGACAGCGTTTCTTCAGCTTCTCCATATATTTTCTCTTGTACATTGAGATCCGTTTATGGTATGAACGGACTTCATGCTGATGGTAACAAGGCAACAGGATTTAAATCCATGTTGACTGCTCAGTTTACTGGAATTTCTCTACAGAAAGATGACAATGCTTTCCTATTGTATGATACGGAAACAGGGATATACAATGAAAATTTAACTGTTGACGACGCAGATAAACCACTTCATACAAATTCTAGGGCAATTTATAGACCTGGTTGGGAAAACTTCCACATGAAGTGTAGTAATAATTCTATTCTTCAGTGTGTTTCTATTTTCGCAATCGGATTCGCAAGACACTTTGTAGCTGAATCTGGTGGTGACCAATCTATTACTAACTCAAACTCAAACTTTGGCGCAGTTTCATTAGAAGCTGTGGGATTCAGACCAGAGTCGTTTGATAGAGACGATGTTGGTTATATTACACACGTAATTCCACCAAGAGACTTAACATTTAGAGAAACTAACGTAACTTGGTTGCCTCTTGATGTCAACAAGATTATTTCAGCTGCTAACACTGCAAGACTTTACATATCTGGTTATGACAGTTCGGACATTGCTCCACCATCACAGATTGACTCCTATAGAATTGGTGCAAAAGAGAATGAAGAGTTATATCTGTCTGTAATCATTGGATCTCAACAAAATAACTTTAAAGCCCCAATTTTGATGCAGGTTCCTAGTGGAATCGGAACTTCGTCTAAAAAAGTATATACAGTTGGTAGAAATTCAGGAATCAACAGTATTACCTCAAATATCCTAACTCTCCAGTCAAATCACCAATTTTTCAATGGAGAAAAGGTAAGAATTGTAAGTGACAATGGCGATTTACCAGAAAATGTGGCTTCTGATAAAATTTATTATGCTTATACAACAGGATTATCAGCTAATCAAATTAGACTATCCTCCACATTAAATGATGCAAACGCTGGAAATACTATCACCGGCATTTCCAATGGTGGTGGAAGACTCGAAGTAATCAGTTATGTTTCAGATAAACGACCAGGAGATGTAGGTCACCCGATACAATATGATAGTACAGTAAGTAACTGGTATATTCAAAGTACACCAGTTACCCTATTCAACACCATTTATACTGGTATTGTAGGAATTGGATCAACTACACTAGGAACTCAAACTGGATCAACATTTATCACTAGAAGAATTGATAACAGAGGTCTAGATGATAGAATTTATAAGTTCCGTTATGTCATTCCAAAAGAATTTGTAGATGCTAGACCACCGACTGATGGATTTGTTCTTCAAGAATCAAAATCCGTAGGTATCAGTAGTGTATCTTATTTAACATCCGCACTCACAGATGTAACTCAATTAAGAAATCCTAGAATAATTAAAACTATCAATTATTCTAGTGGTAGTGCGTTTGTAAAGACCGAATTGCCTCACAATCTTGTCATTGGTGATACTGTAAAAATTTCAAACGTAGTAAGTTCAGCTCAAACTGTAGCATCTTATAATGGATCTTTTGAAGTTATTTCAATAACAAATTCAAAAGAGTTTGCCATTGGTGGTTTCGATGCCAGCCCTGGAACATTTTTAAATCAAACTAACCAAAGATCAACTCAACAACAAATTGAGGCTTTACCAACAATACAAAAGGAAAAGTCTAGAGACAGTATTTACATCTATAGAAGTCAAGAAATTAAACCATTCATTCCTGGTGCTGGTGGTCAGGATGGAATTTATAACATTATTGCACTATCTGGTAGTATTAAACCAAATTCTAAGGTTGGATTTGGTTTAAGTAATACCAACTTTAACCAAGACGTAAGAAATCTATATCCACAAATAGACAGAGATAATTACAACTCTGATCCACTACCCACATTAAGTTATGCTGAACTATATCCAACTGGAATCGTCAAAACAAGTGATAAGAAAAACTCTCTTACTAAAGAATCTTTAAACCATTTCTTCGATAATAACAGAGTTGGATATGCAATTACTGGAGCAGTAATTACTGGATCTGGAAACACAACTATCACACTCTTTACAGATATTGATCATAATCTAAATTCAATTAGATCTCTAACCTTAACAAACGCAGGTTCTGGTTATAACAACAGTGCTGGAGTTACAAGTGCAATTTATTCCGCTGAGTTAATTAACAATTTCATTACTGGAAAAAATGCTACCGTAAAAGTAACTATTTCAGTTGGAAATACTATTTCATCTGTAGAAATCGTTGATCCCGGTTCAGTATATGGAATCGGAAATACTATGACCATTTCTGCGGATCCTGCAGGAGCTCCTTCAACTTATGCTGTTGTTCAAGTTGCATCCATTAACAACAATATTGGCGATTCTCTAGAATTGAGTGGATTCATGGAACCACTCATGAATGGAACATTCAGAATCATAGATGTTCCTTCAACTAAAACTATCGCCTTAATCAGAGAAGGTGGTCTACCTTCAGCGACTTATCGAACCAGAAATGATGAAAGATTGCCAATTGCATATCTATCCGCAAAAGGAGTTGGAGTAAGTACCATCAGACTTAATGGTACAGTTGGAATTACAACAGTAGTTTGTTCGGAAGGTCATGGACTTCTCCCTGGTAATACATTCACTCTTGTTGGGGTAGGAAATACATACTTCTCTAAGAAATTCATTGTTAATGAATCTTTAGGTATTACCTCATTCACATTTAGTTCCGGAATTACTACAGTTACTCAAACTTGGAATTTAACTGGAGTAACTGCACATAAATCAACTCTTTCTGCAAATGGAAGAGCTCTAGGATCTGGAGAAGAAAATCTTGGTGGAAGAGGTAACTTCTTATACGCTGGAATCACTACTACAATATCAACTCCAATCACTTCGACAGACAGTTCTATAACATTAACAAGTGCTAATGGATTTAAGAAGGGTGACTTTATTTCTATAAATTCTGAAATTATTAGACTTTCAAGTGATCCTGCAGGAAATACATTCAATGTTCTAAGAGGACAATTTTCAACAGTTGCTGGTTCTGGTGGTTCGGGTTCAGTAGTAAGAAAGATCCGTATTCTTCCAGTAGAAATTCGTAGACCATCTATTCTTCGTGCATCTGGACATACATTTGAATATCTTGGATACGGTCCTGGTAACTATTCAACAGGTTTACCTGTAAAACAAGACAGGATCTTAAGTACAGATGAAAGTCTAGTTTCTCAAGCACGAGAACAGGACGGTGGTACAGTCGTTTATACTGGCATGAACGACAGAGGTGAATTTTATACTGGTGCTTCAAAAGTTAATGGTGCAACTGGTGAAGAAGAGACTGTTGACGCTCCCGTTGTTTCATTCTTTGGAGATGATTTACTAACAGGTACTGAAAAGAGAAACAGTGGTGTTTTTGATGACCTAGTTGTTAAAGAAAGAATCACCGTTGAAGGTGGTGAAAATAACAACCAAACATCTCAGTTCTACGGACCAGTTAACTTCTCTCAAAAGGTAACTAGCTCTGCTGACGATGGACTTGAGACTAGAGATCTATACATCAAGGGTCTTGCATCTCAACCAAAGCTTCTAACCGTTGGTATTTCAACTCCAACAGACGCTAAGAAGACTGGAGATATCTCATTCCTAGCTAACCCAGACCCTGCTGGATATATTGGTCACGTTTATGCTGATGGTGATTGGCGTCGTTGGGGAATGATTTCTCAAGATAAGAATAGAGATTACCTCAAGTTAGATCAGGTTGCTATTGGTCAGTCTGCTGGTGTTTATAACTTCTCCGACGCACTAGAAGTTAATGGAACGGTTAAGGTTAGAAACCTCTATGTGGGTGGTGCTGTTACATTCGCTGGTGCTCAGGCAATCGGTAACGCTTCATTTGATAATATTACAGTCAATAATACAACTGTATTCTCTGGAGTTGGAACAAATTATACAATTAGAACAACTAATGCAAATACAATTGCACAATTCCAAAACATAGAAGTTATTGGAACTGCTGCAACATTTACAAATGCAACGGTAAGATTTGAGAATTCTTTCAATTCCGTATTCACTGGAGTATCTACTGTTGCTGGAACTTTAGTTGTTGGTAATTTGTCTGTGCCAGCTGGAATTATTTCCGCATCAAATATGATTATTGATAATCTAAACGTTAATAGATTATCAGTATCTACAGAAGCTTCAATACTATCTGGTATTATTACTGCAATTAGAACCAGATATATTGGTGGTGGCATTGGAACATTCCCATCTCTAGCATGTTTTAATGTTGGTGTTGTTACTTCATTGACTGGCGTTGCTTGTACAATTACTACAATTAATGGTACTAATGCTTTCATTACAGGTATCAGAGCTAATACATCTTTTGCAACTCCTCTTGCAACAATTAACACTGGTATTATTACAAACTTCGCAAGCACAGTTGCAGGAATTACAAGTGCATATGTAGTTACTGGATTCACAACTACTGAAATTATTAGTAATTGGATCGGTGCTCCAACTGCTTATACTAATGTTGGATTTACTACTACTGCCGTTGTTACAGGTTGGATGGGGGCTCCAACTGCTTACGTCAACAGTGGTATTATCACTACTCTCAGTGGTACAACAGCTACCTACCAAAATGGACAATTTACTGGAGCACTACGATTAAACGGTACTGCAACAGGACAGGGTATTTACGCAAATATTGGTATTATTAGTGCCTTTGGACCTGGTGCTACAAATCCAACTGCTGGTAGCATGAATATCAACTGTGGACCTTCTGGAGATATTACTGGAAGAGTAATCACTTCTACAGTTGCAACTGGAACAGCTCCATTAGTTGTTACATCAACAACGGAGGTAGCAAACTTAAACGCGAGTAGAATTGGTGGAAGACTGCCTGCAGGATTCTTAAGAGGTGTTGTTGATGTATGGCAGACATCTGATGACGGTAAGAATAGATTGTATTTTGGAAACAACTCCAAAACATATTTTGGATCAGCTGGCAGTGGATATGAATTTAGATCCAGTACCGATACCACTATCATCACAATAGACAATAGTGGAAATGCTTCATTTACTGGAGAAGTTACCGCAAGTTCTGATGAAAGAATCAAAACCAACATCAAAACTATTGAAAATGGTTTAGATAAGGTTGTTCAACTTCGTGGTGTCGAATATGATCGTATTGACATTGAATCTCATCAAATTGGTGTAATTGCACAAGAAGTTGAAAAAGTTCTGCCAAATATTGTTCATACAGATGAAAGGGGAATGAAGTCAGTTGCTTATGGTAATCTAACTGCAGTTCTAATTGAAGCAATCAAAGAACTTAAAGGCGAGATCTCCGAACTTCGTGCAGAATTGAATGAATTAAAGGGTACTAAATAAATCGTCAGAGTTATTTTGATTTGAAACACATGGATGATAAAGCGCAACAAATGTCTGCACAACTTACTGAACGTGCTGAAACACTAAGAGAAGAGCTAATTGAACTTGAAAGACAATTCAACATTAAAAAAGAAGAGTTTTTCAAAGTTCAAGGAGCTCTAGAGGCAATTCAAGCTATGTCTCAGGATTGAAACCTCACAGAGTTATTATAAAAAGAATCAAGGGGCTTTGTCAAGATTGACAAATGCCCTTTTTTACTTTATAACTAAACTATTTGATTTAAAATGACTGATAAAACACCAGAATTTATAGATCCAAAACAATATCCAGATTTTTGGGAACAGATGAAAAACTTCAAGGAGTTTGCTAAGTCTGTTGGTCAAGATGCTGTAGAAGGAGATGGAATTTTTGTCTCGGAAGAAAAAAGAAAAAAAAGAGAAGAGGTTTGTATTAATTGTTCTCAATTTAATCCAGAAAGTAAAAGATGTTATCTTTGCGGATGTTATATGGAGGTCAAATGGAAGTTTAAGTCTGCTGACTGTCCGATTAATATGTGGTGATCGCTTGACAAATTCCTAAATATCCAGTATTGTAGACGGACATCATATAAAACCATGAAAAAACTACTACTTTTACCTCTAGTTTTCTCATTGTTCTCAGTGCCTGTAAAGGCTCAACAAGTTAATGACTATCAGACCTGCACAAAGTATCGTGAGGTCTATAATCCTGGATATTACGACGCAAATGGAAATTATGTTCAAGGAAATGTTTCTACTCAGTCATACCAAGTCCCTTGCGGAACTGGACCCATCAATTATCAGCCACGCGGAACTGTTTACAGTCGGGGTTATTATAATCGCGGCGGTTATTGTAATCCTACGCAGAGTGCGCTAGGCGCACTTCTAGGGGGTGGTGTGGGTGCTGCACTGTCTAGAGGTGATGGAAGATGGTGGGCGGTCCCTGTAGGCGCTGCCGTGGGCGGTGCAATGTTTGGATGTAACTAACATGAATCTCTTCAACTATAAACATCGTGAAGACTTTGGGGATGAGTGGTATATTCAACTTCTGAATACTGGAAGGCATGTTCCAAAGTTCATGAAGAACTGGTCACTTCTACAAGCATCAGTCAGTTGGAATGACTATCCTGGATGGCCTTATCTTCAAATCACATTTGGATCTAATGGTTTCTTTAGTATTCTTTTGTGGGTTTATAAGTTTGGATTAGATGTAGATATTCTTTCCCGTACTTGGAGATGGGATCATGTGGAGAACATAGATGAAAACGAAATTGAACTGGTTTGAGTATTACTTCGGTCATTGTTTCCAGACTGGATGGAGAGAAATCTGGAATAACTTTAAGATGTGGAGAGATCTGATCAGTGGAAACTATGATGATTATGCTATACTGAGTCAAGATGATCCATACGAAGAATGTTATAATTGGTTTTGGACAAGTATCAACCTAGATGAAACCTATCCCAAAGAATTTCTTGAGTATCTGATGGAAATGTGTGATAGAATTGATAGAGGTGAAGAGAAAGTATATCCACTTGATGAAGACTTTTTTGATAGAATAAAAGAACTTACTGATGGTGTTGATGTAGATTTGTTTGATGATGAGGACACTTGATGAGCTGTCCATTGACCCTTGACTTCTGTGGTCAAGGGTTTTACTATAGCCATATAAATCTCCAGATTCATGACTTACGAAGCCACTCTGAAAGTTAAGTTTGATACCAAATTCGTCAATCATTCCACCTATGGTGTATATGATGATGAGATTCTTCCTGAAGAACATTATACTTTTGAGATTCCTGTTGACGACATCAATACCATTCAACTCTTTCGTTTCTTTGGAACGATTGCCCGCACGATGGGACATAATGAACTCGGTATTATGAAAGGTGCTTGTTCACTTGCATTTAATGATATGCGTAGTGAAGAGGACATGAAGAAGATTGCGGAAGAATTTGATCTGAAACTTTCTGAAGATTATTCTAAAGAACTTTGTGAGAATGAAAAAGAAATTCTCAAACTGAAATTTGAGATCAGTGATTTGAAAGCTAAACTTTCTCGCCTTGAACAACCAGAGAATCCTCAATATACTGATGAAGAAATAGATGCAATGACAGAGGATCAAATGAAACATTGGAAAGGTCTTGTTCCTGGTAGTTATGCTGCTGTTGAAAATGGATGTAAGTGTCCTGTAATGGATAATGAAGAAATGCCTGATGATCGTAAATGGGTGAATGGTGATTGCCCTCTTCATGGTAAAAAGTGATGAGAACTGATCAAGAAATCCTTGATAATGCAGCACTCAAGGTATCACAAATCCTTCGAATCTCTGTAGGAGAGATTGATAAGACCAAGTTCGTGTATTTGTATACTTTACTCTACAACATGATGGGTCAGGGCCCAGATGGTCAACCTTGTGAGGAAGGTGATCTAAACATGAGACACTGGTTGAATACTCACAATAGCCACTTGGGATTCTGTCCTGCAGCCCGCTTGACGGATGAGGGTTCTATGCGTATGATCATCTCATATCTTGAGAGTTTCCTATGAAACCCAACTTCCGTAAAGTTCTAGAAATGGCACTTGAAGAAGGTGTCCGTTTCGGTTATCATCGTGCCCACAAACATGTAGAGAATCCACACGAAGATGCAGTGGTTGATCTTGTTGTGGAGGGTGCGATGAACTCTATTTACGAATGGTTTGAATTTGAGGAGAATCATGTCTCTAATTGATACACTAGAATACTTCATTGATGATACCAGAGCACGTTGTTCTGATATTGAATGGGAGATCCGTGAGGAAGGTAACTATGCTCATGAAGAAGACCATACATCACGATTTGATTACTTCTGTGAAGAGTATGATGAGGCTAAAGCACGTTTAGATGATCTCATGCAAATCAAATCTATTATTGAGGCACAACAATGAAAATCAAATTTAACGGACACTCTCCCACTGAATGTGAGGTAGAGTTTGACAAAGACGACCAAGTGCGCCTGTTTGAGATTATGAAACAAGAGTTTATTGAACATATTACTTACTCTAAGTTTAGTAATCTCAGTTATCCTACACACACTGAACGACAACTCGAAAACTTCTGTAAAAATTATGGTGTAGACATCGAGTATTCAAAAGACCGTATAGCATTCTTCACTGCCCTTATCAAGGAGATGAAATTCCAATGAGCGGAGGACACTTTGGAAACTGCGGTTATGATTACTACAAGGTATCTCAGTTTGCTGATGAGTTGGAAGTAGAAATCCAGGACAAAAAGGATGAGTATGGGCATTCCTATAACTTTTCACCAGAAACTATCAACTACTTGAGGAATCAACTTATTCCGATGCGTAAGATGGCAGAGATCATGAGGCACATTGATTATCTGTATTCGGGTGATCATGGTGAAGATAGTTTTATGTATCGTGTAAAAGAAGTTGAGAAACACTGGAAAGAGTGTGAAGACCTTGCTACTCGTATGGATGAATGGAATGAAACTGGAGACGGCGTATGACCACACGAATTGAACTCAAACCAGTCTGTATTACCTACAGAAAACATGTCATATTCACTCCTACAGCAGAAATGTTTGAGGATTGGGATGTAGAACCCACACAGGAAGGATTTGAGGAGTATGTAATTCAAGAGTTTCTAGATGAGATGTGGTGGGAGTTGAGTAACAAGAGTGCTAACACTCCTATGGACTATGTTGATCTTGATACTCTAGACGAGAACATTGAGTTTGATTGGGGTGAATATGATGAGTGAAGATATGCCTTGGGTGATTGGATTGTCTGATGAGGAAGTCCAAGAACTTCGTAAGAATAAACAAGAACTCACAGAATACGGAAAGAATAAGATCCGAAAACTTTTGGATGAATATTCTAAACAAAACAAGAAACCAACTCTATGGGAAATTATGAGAGACCAACTTGGTTTCTCTATAGATATGTGTGATGAAATTGTAGATGCAGTTGAAGGATGGCTTCCCCCTCAACACGAAACTAACGACTATCAATGGAATAAATGTATTGACTTAATGAAGGAGAAGTTGAGATGACGAATCAAGAAACAATCGAAGAGAATAGAATAACAGCTGCTCAAAGATACTTTAAAAAAGTAGAAGAGTCTTTGCAACGCAGACGAATTCAAACTGAAATTGAAGAAATTGGTGAATACTCCAACTTACTTGCAAAGACTAATGGAGTAAAGTCTATTGCTAAGTTGAAAGAAAAACATAGAGAAAACCTTTCTTCAGTGGGTAAAGTTTATATTGAAGAATATGAAAAAGAATATGGAAAAATTCCAGAATACGAACGTTGGGTATTCATGGAATCTTCTTATTTTATTCCGGGTGAAGGACACTCGACTTGCCTATTAGTGACACAAGCTTTACCATGTGATGAAGATTCCCTTGAAGGGACTAATGAAGTGATCACAACGCAAATTGATCGTGCGGTAAGGGAGTTTTTCAAAGAGTTCGGTACTATGTCTTTGTATAATCTTGGATTTCATGATCGAGAGGGATTTTTTGAAAAATATTCGATTATGATTCCACATGCAGTAATAAAATTCAAAGACAAGCCGTGCGATTTCACATTCAAACTAAAGTTTCATTATAATTTTCCCTAAATGACCTACAAACTTGATGAAAATGTCAAAGCATTCTCTTACACCCGTGAAGAGTTGTTTGATTGTATCATGCGAATCGTAGCACATCCACACACCGCTATCACTCAACACGATAAGGCTCGTGCCATGGCAATCTTCCTCACCTTTGCTGATTATCTTGGCAATTACACTGAGAGTGACAACAACTTTGGTCATGTCATTTATGAGTCTGACTCTACAGATTTCGAGGGGCATGTATTACAGTTGTTAGGTAAAAATAAGCCAATGGATTTTTATCGCACTGACGCCGATGAGTTACTGAAATGAAAGAATGGATTGAAGATGCTTGGTGGTCTTGGGTCAATTGCATCAACTTTCGATTTGTGAAGTATGGTGATGATATAGATCGTTTTGCCTTCTTCGAAGAACTAAACAACGGTTGGTATCAGATGTATATCTACCCTTACGATGATTGGTATCATCCGACTATCTCAGAAGAACGAAAAAAGTTTCTAGGGCCATGATTCAAACTGGCACACAAGGGGCGCTGATGCTCTCGATAGGTTGTATAATGAAAACAATGAAGGACTGAAACGACTTGCTATGGTTGAAAAAGTAAAGTTTGTAAGTGTCACCCGTGTGATTGATGACCGCAAAGGTATTCATTACCTTGATGCTATTGATGAGAATGGGTATCACTGGACTGCTGAAATGGATAACAAACAAGAGAAATGGTTAGTGTATACGAAAGTGTGGACTAAAGACCCTCAAATGCCGTATGATATATGAAAAACTACCGCATCAAAAAAGTCACAGACGGACACTCAACCAGATACTACCCACAACACAAAAGATTTGGATTGTTCTGGTATAATCTATTTGTAGACGAATATAGGGATGGTGATTATTCTACATTTGAAGAAGCACAGTGGCACCTTTGTAACTATTTGAGGGAACCTGTGGTAGAATACCTTGACTTTGATTGTGATTGTGGAGAACCTCTGTGACTGAACCTATCAAACTCTGTAAGGATTGTAAGCACTACAAAAGAGATTGGAATGCTCGTTTTACTGGATTTGGAGATACTTTTGATTTGTGTCTCCATCCTGCTTTGACTGGAAATCTTGTGACTGCAAAAAATAATGGTCGTTATTGTGATAGTATGAGAAAGTATCACGAATGTGGGATGGACGGAAAACTTTTTGAGGCACGTAAATGACTGAAGAATTGTATAAAACACAATACCCAGCACTTCAAATCAACAATCCAAAGCTATCTAACTGGAATTGTTATATGTTCGGCAATCGTCCTGGTGGTGTTGGAATAATGTATACTCCAGAAGAAGGAAGAGTGCCTAATAGGTTTGTGAGGTTCATGATGAAGATTTGTTTTGATTGCACTTGGGTGGAGAAGAAGTGAATAAAGAAGAATACTATAAACACATAGAAGAAAACGACACTTACCCAGAACATTCTCATAAGTGGATTGTGAGAACTTATACTGGTGAGTTGTTCTATCGCAACTTCGGCACATTTGAGACTAAAGAAGAAACAAAAGAGTTTATTGAGAATTATAAGGTAAAATATACAACCAAAGGATTTATTACAAGATATAGTATTCAAGGAGTTTGTGAGGTATTATGAGGGACACTTGAAGAACTGTCACAGGGACACTCCAAAGCCCCCTGTGATGCCTTATAATACACTCATAATCAACCAAACCGATGCCTACTCCCAAAGAAACCTACGAATACGTTGAACAACTGATTGATGAAGAACTCAACACTTTGATTGATACAGCATATCTCAACAAAGAAGGTGAAGCACTCGTAAGGTTCAAACAAGACTTCAAAGACCTTTACAAACATTTGGAGAACATTCAACAAATGAAAAAATCTTATCTTTCAGGACGATGAAACTCTACCAGCACTCCAAACAAACTTATCAGGATGGTGAAGTAGATCACACTTGGCAGTTTGGTATCATCAAAAACCGAGCACTACTCTGGGTGAATTTTGAAAGCCCTGGTGGTGTCATTCATTCTTCTGGTGGTATCAACCTCTTGTTTTCTTTCTTTGGTAATTCTCTTATGAGTGTAGATTTTCAACAACGCAAATTTTGTTTAGCAGTTGCTTTTATTACTGAATACGATGACTGAACGCAATTTCAAACAAGAACTTGTACACTCCTGTTATTATGACATGGAAGATGGACATGACAGCGAAACAATTGATTATGATTGTTTGATTGGTGTTATCACTGAATTGTGTGATAGAATAGAACAACTTGAATCTGAAGTCAAGATTCTAAACCGAAAACTTACGGAAGACACATTTGAAGTGATTAAAAATGACTGACCCAACCCACGAAGAAATGCTTGAAGAAGCAGAACGAAGAGAAGCAGCAAACAAAGCAGCATTAGAATCACTTGGAATTGACTACGAATCTTTCGGACAGAAACCTTGGAATGAAGGTCATTTGGATTATGAAGCACCGAATGGTGATTACATCAAAAACTATCCACTCATCAATCGGGTGGAGGTAATTGGACCGAATGGACGAGAGTATGTTAATTACGAATGCTCTAACATCCAAGTATCAGAACAAGACAACGGACGCACACTTAAGGTATTTCTATCATGACACGATTTACAGAAAACCCAGACGAAATCGTGCTGGAAGAAGTGAAGATGTTTCACCTGGAAAGTATGAATGAACGCACCTTATGGGTCGGGGTTTATACTCAAAATGGTAAAACCTATCACTTGAATATTTCTGCGGATGGTGATAAACTGCGTTATTATTGGAGTGATGAAACCTGTGACTAGGCGTGCTCAATATCTTCTAGATGCTTCAATGGAACTCACACTTCGTCCACAGAAAGGTGATCGTCAGAGACTGATTGCGTTTATTCTTCGTGAAGTTGCTGATCGATTTTGTACTGATTGGGGAGAACTTGAACATCCTTATGATGTGTTGAATAATATAGCTAATGAAGTAGAGTCACTCTAATGTTTGAAACTGAAAAAACTTGGTATCACGAAAGGGATTGGGATTCGTGTGAAAAACTTCGCCACATCCAAGATGCGGAGTATAATACTCTTGTCGCAAAGTCAGAACAGATGCGTGATATTGAAGAGATGAAAAGAGATCTTCGTGATCTTTATGAACTTGTGAGATATTTGGAAAATAAGTGTGACTTTCTTGAGAGTCAAGTTGAAGAAAACTATTACGACAGATAATCATGATTGATGTAAAAGAAAACAAAGATGGATCACTTGACATCTCATGGGATGAAAATGATCCTCAAGAAAGTATTTTGAACACTTGGACAGAACAAGACTTTATTAAGGCTATCACTGATCGTTTAGAGGAATTGAAAGTTGGACTTACCGATGTGGATGAATAAGTGGATCATCGGATTTAAACCGATTAAATATACACCATTCTGGTGGTGGTATCGTCTGATATCTCATCAAGGATTTCGCTTTGATGATTATCATATGTGGGGGTCTTTCTGGCATTCACTTAATCATGGATGGGAACATATGGAATATGTTTATAAGTTTGAAGAGTATTGGGGCAAGGGTTCTTATCCACCAGAACGCATTTTCTTAAAAGAAGGAGATTTTGATGCTCTAGTGGAAAGATTATCACTTCCGAGTGAATCAACAATGGAAAGTATTAAGAGAATTATGGACCGTAAAGCACCTTGGGATGAAGAATGAAACGCAACCGTTCTCAAATACCTGAGTTTTACAAAGTCGGTTATATTTTAGATTATGAACAGAAATGGGCCTGTTACTTTGACTTTAATTGTGCTCAGGAAGCCATGATGAAGATGATTCAACGTGGTATAAATGTCACTGGAATGGAAACACAAATGATGGTGTGACAGTCTTTTGGCTGTCCACTGATCTCGCCGAAGGGGCTCTGATCTTGGTATCTTAGCCATGTTGAGACACGGATGTGGTCTTGACGCAACACAAACCCCTCTCAAGTAACTTCAAGACAACATGGCGACTCGTTCTCGCATCGGTGTTCAACTTAAGAATGGCTCTGTCCTTTCGGTGTATTGTCACTGGGACGGCTATCCTGAGTGGAATGGTAAGAAACTGAAAGAACACTTCAACACTCGTCAGAAAGCTGCAGAGTTGGTTGATGGTGGTGACATCAGTTCTCTGTGGACTGATAAAGATTGGGACGGTAAAGAACAGGAGTTTGGTACTCTTTACTACGAAGGCCGTGGTGATGTAGATACCGAACCTAATCTGGACAACTCTTTCCAAGCTTTCATTGGTTCTGTGAACGATTCTTGGTGTGACTACGCTTACCTGTTTACAAATGGTGAGTGGAAGTGTTATACTACTAAAGGTAATGAAGAACAAATCCCTGCGTGATATGAAAGACCTCATTCAAGTGAAGTATTACTTCAAAGAACATCCGAACACTACTCTTTCCGTCTTTCTTAAGACTGTAGAACAAGTGGAGGCTTTCAAAGCCAAACATCCTGACTATGTTTATGTTGGAGAAACTAAATGACTCAAGACAACACTATGCGTAACGCCAGTATCATCGGCGTTTCTTTTCTTCTGTCTCTGTTGATTATCAATGCAGTTGTTGGTCCTCTCTATAATGTGTGGGCCCAATCACTACAAGGTAAAGCAGAACTGCAAAAGGCAGAGTATACTCGTCAGGTAGCAGTGCTGGAAGCACAAGCAAAGAAAGATTCGGCACAACAACTTGCTGATGCTGAAGTGATCCGTGCTACTGGTGTCGCTAAGGCAAACCAAATTATTGGTGATAGCCTGAAGGACAACCGTGAGTATCTCCAATACCTGTACATCACTGGTCTTGAAGATGGTAGCAAGAATGGTAATGTGACCATCTATGTGCCCACCGAAGGTGGAATGCCCGTCCCTACTCTCCAAATGAACAAGTGATTAAATCTCTGTTGATTTTGACTTCGCTGGTGTTCACTGCACCAGTATTTGCACAGACCACACCACCAAAACCAAAGGTGTATCGTCCATTTGTGTATGAAACTCCATGTGTACTTGAGGCAGGACTTCAAACCTATCCAGATACATGTAAAGTTGTAGAAACTCGTGAGACTGGCGGTGCTCTGCGTACTCGTAACATCTTTTCTAACAAGTTTGGCCTTACTATTAAGGGTAGATTTGACAAAGAGAAGGGTTATATGACTTGGGATAGTCATAACAAGTATGAGTATAAGTGGGAGTACAAGGTTGGCGGTAATCAAGAGTCTGGTTCATGGACTTATGTGATGCCTGGCTTCCTTCTACAAAACGTATCTTGGGACTAAATACTGAATTTCGGGGACTCAAATGTTCATCAAAAATAATAAACCAGTTAAAATAATTGGATTTCCCGAATCTTCAATCACTCAACAATACTTTGAAGTTTTCAATAAGGAAGGATTGAAAGATATTTCTATAATCACTCCCAAAGACTTCAAAGCTTTAATTTCAAAAGATAACTATCAATACATTATTGCTTTCTATCTTGACATGGATCTTAGAAAAGAGGTCTGTGATTTATTAGATAATCTTAATCTAGATTGTTTAACATACATAGATGATTCGGTTTACATGTTCTCCTCTTCCAAAATTGGAAGGGGATCTTTTATTGGTCATTTGTGTGAGATTTGTTGGAATGCTTCAGTAGGCGATCATTGTTATTTTGATAACCAATCTGGTATTGGTCATGATGTTATCCTAGGTAGAAATAGTATCATTAGTTCAAGAGTTTATGTTGGTGGGAGAACAAAAATAGGAGAAAACTGTAAGTTCTTTTTGAATGGAACAGTTATGAATAACTTAAACATTTGTGATAATGTAATTTTATGCACACACAGTAACATAACAAAAGACATCACAATTCCTGGGAAGTATGTTGGTAGAAATGCAAGACTTATGAAATCTGAAGAGTCCGATAAGGATCTCTGATCGGTCAGCCCCTTGACTCTCCCCCGAATCCACAGTATTTTGGCCTTGTTCAACTGATTCACCCATGAACGACGATTTCAACTACGATTCCTTTGATGAGAACGATCTTTATCAATCCATGATGGAAACTGGTCCTGAAGATTGGCTTCCTGATTCTGGTATTCGAGAGGAGTTTGATCGTGAAACTCTTGCACTTCTAAAGAACTTCTGATGAAAGAAGTTGTAAGACATTCTTACAAAGATGGAGAAATCTCTGAGACTCGTACTCTGAGGTTTCTCCCGTTTTATTATAACCAAGAGATTGCGGAGTCAATGATGATGATTATTCGCAATCATCTGACTCCAGATCTTCTCACTAAAAAATATCGGGAAGAAAATGTAAAGAACCCGATGTATGGTCATTGTTACCATTCAACTCAGGCCCTATTCTATCTCTTGGATCCTCATGATTTGATTCCAATGAGCGGGATAGATTACAGAGGTGATACACATTGGTGGTTGTATGATGACCGAGGAGTTACCTACGACACCACAGCTGATCAGTATTACTCTGTGGGTCAAGTTCCGCCCTACGATGTAGGTAAGAGAACACAATGGTATGGTTGGAAACAACGACCACACCAAAGATCACTGGACTTAATTATGCGAGTCCTTTATGCTTGTAACATTGAGTATTGTTACGAAACCCTCAAACCTCAGACAGGGCCCTTGACATAGTTCTTTGTCTGATGTATTCTGGCCTCATGAGATAAATGCCTCTGGCAAACAAAATCTCATCACCAACTGCTCTTAGCAAAAACAAACACTATGAAAAAACGCATTATTTTTGGCAAGGAAATTGACCTTGCTGAGTACGAAAAGAATTGGTCTAAAGAAGAGATTGAATCCAAGTTTAATGGAGAGTTTGTAGACTTCAGCTTCATTAACTTGGCTAAGAAAAACCCAGATGATCCTGAGTTTGCCAATGCTGGTGTTAGGTGTGAACAGAACTCTAACAATAGTGTTCTTGACATGCAAGTTTCATACCAACTCCGAGGTTGGGACACTAAGGATCTCCCCCCAGTTGTCCGAGTTACTGACAACGAGTTTGAGGATGGCCGTACTCGGGCTCTTGCAGCTATGGCTGAGAACGAACCTTTCCTTCCTGTTGTTCGTATCCGACCAAAAGAGAACACCAAAGCTTGCTCTTTTGCTAACGGACTTCTGCTGAACAACTTTCCTCCCCGTCGCAAAGTAGTCCAAGAAGACTTCATTGTTGCTGGTGCTGAATTGGTTCGGATTGGTGAACTTCAACGAGACATCACTGCGATTGAAGACTGGCTCATCAAGATGTGCAAAATTGATGAGGTTTATCCTAACAATGCTGGTGGTGCATTTACGAAGATTGTCAACGCAATCTATAACCGCACCGAGAATGGTGGTGATCCTATTGTTCGCAAGATGGATCGTGAAGAATGGTTGAAGTGGTTGTCTACTTCTCCCGACATGAAAGATGAGTCGGGCAATCGTATTGATCCCTTTGTGCAACTGGATCATGACCCAGATTTTGTTCTCTATGATGCTCCGAGTTCCACCAACGAAGCACGACTTCTGAGGAAACTTCTTGAGAATGGTTCTAAGGGTCGTCACACTTACATTGTGTTGTATTCTGCAAAAGAAAACACTCATGAGGTTCTGAAACTGGGCTTTAAGTCTTTTGTTACCACTACCGAAACCCAACATTCTTCTATCATTCGGTATTCTCAGGCATCCATTGGTCTTGATGGTATTGATCTGACTAAGATGCCTAATGAAAAGATGTTCACTTTCTTGGGTGTTGTTCCTATCCTGTTTGATGGGAATGGTCACGAAGCTGCTTTTAAAGCTCATCGTATCCTTCCTATTGATAAGTTCTGACCCATAAGGATCTCTGATCAATGGCCCCATTGCCCTGCGCCGGGTGATGGGGTATTCTAGCTGTATTGAAACGCAATTTGATGATTCTTCGTCCCCACCAACAACGCGCAGTTGAGTTAATGCAACTGCATAAACTTGGTCAAATGGTGATGCCTACTGGTGCCGGTAAAACACCTACAATGAGTTTTGATTGTATGCGTCAGTTTGAGTCTGAAACTCCTCAAACGATTGTTATTGTTGCACCTCGCATTTTGCTTGCAGAACAACTCTGTTCCGAGTTTCTGGAGTTTATCACCAATGCAAGTGTGATGCACGTTCACAGTGGTGAAACTCATCACTTTTCGACTACCAAACCTCAAGAGATTGTTGACTGGTGGGTGAACACTCGTGGCCATAAACTGATCTTCACGACCTACAATTCTCTGGAGCGACTACAACAATCTCGCATCAAGGTTGATACCATTTATTTTGACGAAGCTCACAACTCCGTCAAACGTAACTTCTTCCCTGCAACTGAATACTTCAGTCAAGAAGCCGACCGTTGTTACTTCTTCACTGCGACTCCCAAACATTCTCTCGCAGTCGGTAAGCCTGGGATGAATGATGTAGATGTTTATGGTCAGGTCATTTGTAATGTTCCTGCACCTGAACTTGTGCAAGGTGGTTACATTCTCCCTCCGAAAGTGATTGCAAAACAACTTCCAATGGTGAAGTCTGGTAAGATTCCTGCGGATCGTGATTGTGAGAATCTGATTGAGACTCTGGATGAATGTGGTAAGGGCAAAGTGTTGATCTGTGCGAAAGCTACTAAACAGATCTCTGCACTGATGTCTGAGACTGATTTCATCCAACAGTTGCAAGATCGTGGATTCTCTTACCTCTACATCACCGCAAAGACTGGTGCAATTATTGATGGTAAGAAGGTGAATCGTGAGGTGTTCTTTGAGACCCTAAGTGCATGGGGTAAGGATGACTCTAAGAAGTTCGTTGTGTTGCATCACTCCATCCTCTCTGAGGGTATCAACGTCTCTGGACTTGAGGGTGTCATCTTTATGCGTTCGATGGACTACATTGGTATCTCCCAAACCATCGGCCGTGTGATTCGGATGCACCACAATGATGCAGCTCGCATCCGTAGTGGTGAACTGGTTCCTGGTGATGTCAACAACTACACCAAATCTTTCGGTCTAGTTGTTGTTCCCGTCTTCAACAAAGTTGGGATCTCTACTCACCAGAAGATCCAAGCTGTGGTCGATACTATCTTCCAACAAGGTCAACCTGCAATCTCGGTGGTACGCAAGTGATGGAAAAGTGGGAAGTCTACGCTGAAGGCACCTTCAACAACATGAGGGCCAATGCACACAACTGGGCCCGATCTTTTGATGACAAACGAAAGATCTCCCGTGATTTTTACTACGGGGTTTTTGATGCAGGTAATCCAAATCCTACGAACCTGATTAGTGAGAAAGCTCTGGAGAATCAACTCTCCAAACAGTACAGGCTAAATACTCTGGATCACTACCATTCCCCGCAATTTGTGGGTCGGATGATTATGTCGAACCAGGAAAAGTATCTAGGGGATTACGAGGAGTTCAAGAAGATCTTTTTGGTCTGCACACAACAAATTGTTGTGACCAAGAAAGAGAATGAATCTCTGTCATTCTTGACTGCACCTGATAAGGAAGATTACAAGGTTCTTGTACCTACCAACCTCAAGTACAACCATCTTGGTATCAATTTGTATCAGAGGCAAGAGGGTAAAGTTAGGTGGAAAAACTCTGATCCGATTGACTCTAACATCTTGGAAGTTCCTGAAGATCTGTTAGAATACGAGAAAAGATATTTGATCGGCTAACTACATACTGTATCTGGATAAATCTTAAATGAAAACAAAATCACTAGAAAATTATAACTCAAGTGTTGGACTTGAAGTTTATGACATTGATTGGAATTGTGAAGAAGAACTATTGGAACTCGGTAGGCTATGTGCATCTGAGTGTGTTGTTTTCCTGAATGAAAATATCTCCACTGAGAATCTATTTGATGTGATGAGTAAGTGGGGAGATCCAAGTCGAGCTTTCACCCATGAGTATATCTGTGACAAGAAACTCACAGGTCGTCACTGGAGAGAGATCCTTGCTAACCTAGGTTACATTAGTAATGCAGCTGGTAACTATTTGAGTCAAGCAGTTGCCTATGTCAGTTACAAACAGGAAGACAAAGGCCGTCCAGCTGGAATGTTCCAGAATGGGGAACTAAATTGGCACAGCGATCAGTGTGCATTTGAGGATGCACAGAGAGTTATTGGTCTTAAGAGTGTCAGTGATTCTGAGAACAGTCAAACGCAGTTCCTATGTACTCATGACGCTTATGAATCTCTGAGTTCAGAGATGAAAAGTATGATCAAAGAACTTGTGGTAAAACATAAGTGGATTGACAATGAAATGGCTCCTGTTCTCAACGATGTTCAGTCATCTTTGCTCCGTTACAACATGGTTCCCCTTGACGGAATGGAGACCTCCCTTTACACTGAGACTGCATCTGGCCTATCTGGAATGAAGATTCCAAGTTGTTCTTTTGATGGATTTGTTGGACTCTCCAGAGAAGAAAGTAATAAGATCCTGAATGAAATTAAAAAGGTAGTCTTTCAGGACAAATATGTGTACACACAAAACTGGAAAGATGGCCAAGTAGTTTTCATGGATCAGGAGATTACTCTACACAAGAGACCAACAAACATCCAAGCCGGAAATAAACGAACAATGGCTAGATCAATCTTTTATGTCAACAAACTGTTCGACACAGAAAAAGCTCAAAGGGTTACAACAGTCAAACACAACGGTTCTGTCTACAGTATAGAAGATTTTGTGAAACTTGTTGATGAAGACCGAAAGAAAAACTACGAGAAAAAGTATCAACCTGCATGATGTTTCCCAACACAAGTATCCTGGATCCAGACAATGGCCCAACAGGATTTGCTACTGATGACTTCCAATTTGCTGCTATCCCGTTCGGCAAAAAGTATATGATCATTGCAAATGGTCAACAACTTGAAGTAGTCAAGACCCGACAACTTGCTGAGATTCGGCTTGAACAATTAAAAAACTCGCATCGGAAACTCAAGAAGGGTACTAAGACTCCTGTGCAACCAAAATCGCAAAAAAAGGCGAAAACGCCTAGTGGCCAACAGGGATCTCAGGGGACAAAACCCAAGGCCACCAAGGGTTCCCCCACAAAACCAAAATCCAAGAGTGTGACAGTCAAGAAACCGTACACTCTTCATCCAAATCCGCTCCTTGACGCATTAAGTTAGCCATGTTGGTAAAGACTATGACTACGAAAACAAAACGGGTTTCCGTTGTACCACTGTCCAGTAAAGCTAAGAACCGATTCCATAATGTTATGGATCAGTTCCACATGTGTACTGTAGAACAGGAAAAGACGATTGATGGTGTACCTCACTTGTTCCTAGTTTCTATGAACAAAATGTACTGTTTCTGGGTTCCTGTCAAGGGTAACGAACACTGGAAAATTGAACGGTGACGGTAGAACTATTCCATAAAGCCCCAGAGGGTTATCATTATGAACAACAAAAGGATTTCAAGAGGAACACTACTGCTATTTGGTTGCATCACCATCAGCGGTACGACTATAATCTTGGGAAACCAGTTAAAACCATCTGGGGATTCTACAACACCAAAACCAGGCAATTCCACGCCCCAGTTAATAGCCAGACAGTGGGTAATGTAGTTGACATTGAAGAGACAACACCTTATACTGCAATGCCTATCAAACAAACTCCCCTTGAGGCTGCATTTGGATGATTAAAAATCAAAGAGAACTTATCAAGTATTTGGAAAACTACCACGAGTCAAGGTGTTCTGACCTTGCAGAAGCTGGCAGGAAAAAAGATGCACAATCCATCTACTATGAGATCGTAGTAGATGAACAAGACCCCAAAGATTACCTATTTGTTTCACTCCACCGCGCACGATGAAGTATAAAGTAGACTGGACTTCTCCCCGTCAGGGCATCCAATCAACCACTGTTGATGCTCTTGGTCCTATGCAGGCTGAAGAACAAGTCAACTCCATGTATGCACATGTTGAGGGATTTAGGTCATTCTGTGTTAGTCCTGTTTTCGATAAAAAAGAATACTCAGAACCACAACAATCTTATAGTTCTAGTTCTGAAAGTTCTGGAGGATCTGATGACTTTAGCACTATAGTTGGTGGAGGAGCTGTTGCTGCGGGATTCTTCATTGCACTTTTTGGATTGTTCACACTTCCCACTGGTATTGTTGCTATGGTGATCGGTGGAGCTGTGGGTTGGATTGGTTGGAAAGTGGCCTGCTGGTTGAGTGATCGAGGCTGGTGATGGATTATTTGACTCCAACTCATCAAGAGATTCTCGATGTGTTGAATCAATCTGGTGTTACGGTAATTGTCAACAATCACAAGGTCTGTGAGAGTAGAAAATACGATGGCATGGTGTTGACAAGAAAAGATCCCAACAATCGGTCGGGTAGGACACAATTAGTCTTGTGTGAGGATGTTGTCCAACAAAACTATCCTGATTGGCAAGGTGAAATGAGTCGTACCATAGCTCATGAGTCAGTTCATGTAGCACAAGTCTGCAAAGTTCCCAATGGGTATTTCTATCCATTAGGATTCAAAAATGATGTTGAGAAAGAGGCTTTTGCAATTCAGGATCAACCGAGAGAGGTTCTTCGTATTCTGAAAAAGTATTGTCTCTGACTTGACAAATTCAAACAAAACATCTACACTAAAAGAGTAATTTACAAACAACAATGAAGTATCTTTATCTGGTTGATTATTGGGTTCCTTTTCCTTCTTCTGAGTATGGTGGCGTTGTAAGTGTCATCGCAGAAAATGACAATGAGTGTCACGATGTTCTCCTAGATTGGCGGGATGAGTATGAGAATACTCACGATTCTCGAATCATGGAACGTGTGGTAAATGCACACAAGTTTGCTCTTGTTGATGAGGAAACATCTCGTGTCGTTGATAGTTTTACAACCTGATGAACTTCAGCGGTCACGAGTGTAGTCTGCTTCATAAAGCTCTGAGGTACTACCAAATTAACAAAACAATTACAGATAGTAAAGAATACTGGGAATGTGACTTTATCTTGAGAAAGTTGCAACCACATGTTGAGATCAATGGAATAGAACCGATGTTCAGAACCGATACATAAATTAGAGTTTAATGATACAATGATTGATCCTAACTTTAATGATCCAGAGAAACTTCATAGACTTCATGCACAAAAATTAGAAGCAATGAAAACTCTGATGAATGAAATTGTAGCTAATCCTGAAAGTGTAAAAGTAAGTGATATGCAAAAAGTAATAAACTTTTTAGATCAATCTTCAGACAGTGTGACAGATCAATAACTGTCACAGGGGCTCTTCACAGGGCCCTTTTTTCGTGTATTATGGCTATATGAAGAACACACATCTCGAACATCCCGAAGATTCTGCACTTCTCGGTAAGAAAGCCGTGCAGGATACTATCAATTACCTGCGTAACTGCAAAGGTGATTGTAGTGTGAAATATGATGGTGCTCCTGCTATTGTTTTTGGGACTAATCCCGAGAATGGTAAGAAGTTTGTAGGTACAAAAAGTGTATTCAATAAGGTCAAAGTTAAGATCAATTATACACACTCCGACATCGAAAAGAATCACGGCACGAATCCTAAAGTTGCAGCGATTCTTCATACCTGCCTTTCTCACTTCCCGCAGTTTGATGGGATTTATCAGTGCGATTGGATTGGTTATGGTGGTGAAACAACTTTTACGCCTAATACTATTACCTACAATTTTGATTCCGTTCCAGGTATTCTGGACGTTGATCTTATTGTCGCTGCTCATACACATTACACTGGAGATTCCATCAAGGAACTGGAGGCACATTTTGGTGTCCCTAACTATCTTTCTGGTCGTTTTCTTGGTATTCATTTTGTAGATGGAAATGCACAATTTACCTCCCGTCGTCGTAGGATTGATTACATTCTTGGTCTTGCAAGTGTGGTTAGCAATTTTGTTAGATACCCTGATGAAAAAGAAGTAGCGAACCTTAAAATTGCAATCAATAAGTGTATCCGAGAGAATCGACCTGTTGATTGTATTGATGGCAATCTCCTCCTGTTGTTCAACCTGTTGACCAAAGCTAAAGAATTGATCATGGAAGGAATCTCCGTGACTGGTGATCAGGTTGATGCACGGATTGATATGGGCATTGATTACATTCCTTCTGGCCATGAGGGTTATGTTCACTCCAACGATTACGGGACTTTCAAGTTAGTTAATCGTCGTATGTTCTCTTACTACAACTTCACCAAACCTAAAGGTTGGTGAGGACAGTTACGGAACCGTCCACTAGAGGCGCCAGGCGACTCCCTGGCGATGTATCTTAGCCATGTTGAGAGGTTCACCCATGAATCGCATTGAGATCCAACGGGCACTGTATGATGCCCGCAACAACTACCTCAAAGCGAAAGCTTCGGTAGAGTTCTATCGTAAGGAGATCATGTTCCTCAAGGAATGTGAAGCAAACCTCGACAAACCTGAAAACTGGTTGTATCAGGAAATGTTCGGAGTTGAAGCATGAAAGTTGATCTTACTGACTATCAAATCAATCTGATTCTCTATTGCCTTGAACAACAGGCTTCTGAGTTCACTTGGGATGAAAACCTTGACTATAAAGGCATTCTAAGGGCTGTTGAGTCTGCTGCTAACTTTGAATACGATTTTGGTTACTAAATGACCCGCACTCTTGCTGAACTCCGTCAAGCTATCAATCAACTGATTGTCCGACAGGGTGAACATGCACCTGTAGCTGCATGGATCTACACTAAAGATGATGTTCTCGATTATCCCGATGATGAAGTAACTGTAACCGAAGAAGTTGCAAACAAAGTGATTGAAAATCTAGATCAGTATGATCACATTTACACCGAAATCTTTGATTGTATTGATGAAGAACTCCGTCAAGTTGAGGTACTAAAATGACTGAGTTTATGCCTTGGAATGAAATGAAAAAGCAGATGACGATTGAAGCCGTTGAATACTACATCTATCGGATGAAGAAAGACAACGCCAATCAAGCTGCGATTGATGTCTACACTAAGTTTCTGGAGGAACTTGAAGCGGAATGAACTACCTTTGTCTCGTTGATGGTGTTGTTGAGTACGGCAGCACAAGTCTCTCCGACTTTGCACACTATCAATTAGTGTATGCTGAAGAGCATAGAAATGCTGATGTTCAGTATCTTACTCTAACTGACGAAGAATACGACGAAATGTTCCCTTACGAGGAGGATGAATGACTTACACTATTACCAAACACATCAAAATTGAGCACGAAGAAGATGGTTGGAGTTTTGATTTTACTGCTGATGAGTGTGGAACTGTGAGTGTGGAAGATGGTAATGGACCAGGATTTCAAACCATTCATATTCCTAAAGATTGTATTCAACACTTCATTGATGTCCTGGGACAATACAAATGACTTACTCTAACCTCTCCAAGATTCGTCCCAAACTGAGAACAACTGGGCGTGTGTCAGGAAACTTCGGACGCAACAAAGTTGTTAGTGGATCTCCCCTAAATGATGTAGGTATGAGTAACGCAGAAGTCGTAAAGTGTATGAAACAGGATGAATACCTTGCACGGCTTTGGTACGCATTTGATAACACTGATGATGACAAACTAAAACAATTCGTTTATACTGAAATTAAAAAGATTCACATTCAACGAGGTACATGGTGATGAGCTACAACCGATTCGGTGACAAATCTCTTGCATGGCTTCTTGGAGCCGCTACAGGTATTATTGCAGTTTCATTTCTGTTTCTTTGTTTTGAAGCTTGGTTACTTGGATTGATCCTATCCTGGTTCGCAGTTCAACTTACATTCTGGCAATGTTTCGCTATTATCTTCCTCATTCAGGCCCTTCTAGGTGCCGCAAAGAGCAACAAATGATCTAGTGTGACAGTTGGCGGGCTGGACACCAAACCCGCCAAACCCAGCCAGATCCTGTATCTTGGCCATGTTGAGAGATGAATCAAATGCGAATCGACATCCGTTGCCCTGCAGCTCCTTGGGAGAATCACACCACTGATCATGACAAAGCTTATGACATTGCATTTAATTTGAGTGAAGAGTATCAGTGCGATGTTGACCTCTTTTACAACTCCACTGGTGGACTTTACTCTGTTGTTTCTGCATACTGATGGACACCAAATACGCACAAGATCGCATCAATTATGTGATCACATCACTTGAAGATGCACTTCTAAAGTGTATCTCAGTGGATTTCACTGATGATGCAAAGATGGACCAATCACCCGCTTATGTGATTGGTTACACAAGTTCAATGATTAAAAATGCACTGGCAGATCTTAAGGGTGTTGCCAACGATCTAAACTAATGTCTTAAGTTATCGGAGAAAAATTATGTTCACTGCACTGACTGTTGCTGCTGCATGGTTTTCATTTGGCTATTGCGTTACTGACATTGTATTGAATCGACGTAGTGCTAAACGACTGGATGAGATGTTGAAAGATATTGTAGAAGCTGAAACGGACAGATGATTTATTTTGTCATCTATTTGGCCGCAGTTGCCATAGCAGTTGCGATCAATTATGCTCTTTGTTCCGTAAATCCGAGAGACAATGATCCTAGCTAGTTTGATGTGTGGAATCGCCACATTCTATGGCGTTGGTGATGGATTCCATGGCCAAGTTACTGCAAGTGGCAAGACCTTTAATGCCTACGAATTAACTGCTGCTCACCCTTATCTTCCAATGGGTAGCAAACTACGCATCACCAATCAAGATAACATGAAGCAGGTGATTGTGCGAGTGAATGATAGAGGTCCGTACAGCCATGCAGATATTGATTTATCTTATGGGGCTTTCAGAAAGATTGCTCCACCTTCCAATGGTAATGCAACTGTATGTTTTAGGGTGATTGGTTAATTAACAACAATTGATTTTTGATGAATCTGATTGCAGGGGATGACCTAATCCCCTACTGGGGTAAAATTGCAGAAAAATCATTGTTTGCTCAAACTCAAATCCCTTGCCACGACAGGGATCTTAAAGTGAGAACCATGCGACGATTTGAGGGTTGGACGGATCAGAGACAAACCGAGCCAGAGTGTGACAATCCGCAAACCGCACACCAATTCAACCAAAGGTGGCCATGAGGATGTATCTTAGCTATGTTGAGACAAACACACAAACCCCATGACTTTCGTTGACGCACTGATCGCATCTGGTTATGTCTTTGATGATGAGAATTATGATGGTTGTTATGTGAAACAAGACTCAGAGGGTTTCATTCACTGTTATCAGGAAAATGTGGATGATGACACTGACACTCTCTGGAATTATGTCAAAATGACTGAGGATTTTGATGTGATTCATGAGGTTACTTTTGATCCCAATGTTGATACTATTGTTGAGTGAATCAATGAACTTCACTCATAAAGTTAGAAGTTGGTCTGTAACTCTTCCAAGAGAGTTAGAAGAAGAGAAGAAATGGTGGAGGAGAAAACCAGGAAAACCCAGAAAGATGGGTGATCCGTTACCACCACCAAAGGGTAAATTACCCAAGAAAAATAGTGACAAACGCATGTTGCAAGGTTACTATTTGTTGAAGAGAAGTGGTCAACCTGTTGATGCACTTGAATCTCTGATTGCACACCTTCTGTGACACAAATCATGAACGACAAAACTAAACTCATTTTCGCATTGATGCAGATTGATAACATCACCAACCTGATGAAAGAGAATGAGTATGAGCACTTTATGGTGTCACACTTAATTCCACTTCAGGTAGAGATTCAACGACAACTGAGCAACATAAACCATAGGGAGTGTGCCAGTCTGCAGACCGTCCACTAAACCTGCCGAAGGGGGCCGTGGCCTTGTATCTTAGCCATGTTGAGAGGAACGCAAATGACCCGCAAGTTTCACACCATGAGCATCGAAGATCGTGAAATGTTTGCTTACAATTCTGCCTACCAAAAGCAACAGGCCGAGATGAAGCGTATTCTTGCACAACCCGAGCAACGCATTAAGTATGCCTTTGAGTTTCTGAAAGGTTATGTTGCTGATGGTGATCAAATGATGGCAGCAAAGTGTTACAATGCCATCGCAAAGTACAGTGAAATGCTTGACACTTCTGAGGCCCACTTCTGATGAAAACTAACTACATTCCCAAACAACATTGGGACGATTTATATGATCGTCTCCATGATGCTTATGTTGAGTGCATGAAGTATCACAATCCAACTTATGAGCAGAAACTTGCTCAAATCTTGGATCATATGATTATCAACAAACCCCATCTGGCTATCAAATGACTTACAAAGAACTCCTGCAACAGCTTCAACAACTCGACGAAGATCAGCTCAATTCTGATGTTGTTATCTATGATGAAGGCATCAATGAGTATTATCAACTCAAAGTTGAGTTAGTGTTTGCAACTGAGCGATGTCAGGTACTTAATCTAGACCACCCTATCATTCGTTTCTGATGATGTACGCAACCCTAGCTGAGTTTCATAGTTACGTCTTCAAGTTCTATGGCCGTGGTGGTGTGTATCCTATGGGTGCAACTTTGAAGGAGATTGCATCAGCAACTGAGATTCTGTTGGAGCAACTTACTGCAACAGATGGTGAGTTTCATGGTGATAGTATGGATCGTGAGCTTGTGCGGGACATTCTCATTTCAGAATACGGCTTAGAGTTTCCCGATTAAGCTTGTGACAGTTGGCGGGCCGTCCACCAAACCCGCCAAAGGGGCCCAGGGCCCTGTATCTTAGCCATGTTGAGACAAACAAACGCAATGCGCTACATCACTATCACCTTCGGCCCTCGCAACGATGATCCTAGCCAGTTCTACAACGAGCGTACTTGGTGGGATCGTCAGAGTCAAGCTGAGAAGTGGGGGCTTCAGTCTCTCTCAATCGCAGGTTGTTTCGGTTATGTTGTGATTGAAGAGGGAGAGGATTCGTGGAAGATTGTGGATGAACTTGGTGCTCCTTCTAATGCTGTGAGTGTGTCTGCTGAGTATAAAGGTGGAGTCACCTATTCTGTTCAACCTGCACCTAAACTTGTTCTGGTTTGATGAACTACCGAATGAGAATTATGTTGTCTCCAATTATCTCCTGGCACCGACATGTTACAGGATACTGGGAGAAGAAACTCCCACACATTCCTGGAGCAAACTCTAAACAATTCTGGAACATTATCAACGGAAACTGATGCACACTGGTTACACTTTCAACCGAGTTGAGTTCACTCAAGATGAGGAAACTTGTCTCTTGCGTTTGATGTTCCAAGCACGAGATTGTGGGAACTGTAATGTTGATGAAGAATGGCTGCCTTTGTGTAATGATCTGATCACAAAGTATTACAACAGCCACATCAAAGAAGCTCAACCTTTCCAAACTCTCTGAAATTATCATGGTCGTTCACTTCTACGAAGGTCAATCCTACTCCTGGAATTATGCCAACCGCAGCTACGATGATAGTGGTTGCTGGGAAGATTATCTGTCTGGGGATGAGTATGAAGAGGCTCTAGATCGTAAGCGGTTTGAGCAATCAAATCGGGACTGGTAGGCCAATTTACTGGCTGCACACTAAATCCGCCGAGTGCAGCCAGAACCTGTATCTTAGCCATGTTGAGAGGAATCGCAATGACCGAGTTCCAAACTATCATCAACGATCTGACTCCCGAAGAGCGTAAAGCTCTAAAAGAAGCAACTGCTCCCGAATGGGTCAAAGCTATCCGTGAGACTGTCAATGATCCAAACTTTTGGAATGACATGGCTATTGCTTTTGCTCAAGGAGTTATCAACGGATTGAATGATGCTCTGGATGACAACAACAATCGCCGTCACCGCTGATGACTGACGCACAAAAGCTTGAGGCACTGACTGACCTTCTCTCCAATGTCATTCACTCTCTGGAGATGACAAAGTATGAGATTGAAGATGTATCAGAGGCAGCAAATGTGGTTCGTGAGGCAGACCACTATCACCAACAAATGCTAGACATTCTTCATGGTGGCCCAGTTGAAGAACCTGCACAAGCCCCCTAGACTTCTCCAGCCAGATCCTGTATCTTAGCCATGTTGAGAGGAATCGCTCCCCAATGTTTGACGAACTCTGGTCCGAGATTGCTGACATGCCTGGTGAAATCTTTGACACCACGATGACAGCAGAAGAACGAGCTGAGTTTCAGCGAGTTTGTGAAATGTCTGAAGAAGAGTATTACTACTACATGGAAGCTGCCTGAAATGATGAACGATCTCCGTCAACGTTGCATGGATCTCGCCGATGAAATGTCGGCCGAGGTGAATGGAAACCTGTTCTATGTTCCCGATGAAGACATAGAGGATTGTCTGAAAGCTTTGACTGAGGATAACATCCAAGATGTCGCAGCTGAACTTGCAAACTTAGCTCACTGGTTTAACTGATCATGAACCTGAACACTCTTGAATTGCTCATTGCTGACTGCTTTGAGTACATTTATGACCGCGACGCCAAAGCTGGTGCGTATTGGTGTGAACAACTCTTCACCAAGCAAGGTGACATCAAGCGTCACATGATCACTGAGATGACGCTACAACGGCTTGAGAACATCGCCGCTGACCTTTATGATCATCAGGAAGCCTGAAATGACGAATCAAGAATGGGTTGATGGCTTCAAGATTGTGCTGATCATCCTATTTGTGATTGGTGTGATCATTCTTTATGTTCACAACATCAAAGTTGAGCATGCTGATTGTATCGCACACGGCGGCCAATGGGTGCATGGACTCAGCTCAGATGGTGGGGCTCAATTCTACTGCATTGAGCCCCCTGGAATCTAACACAAACACAACACACAAAACAATGCAAACCACCAAAGCTTTCCCTCCCGCTGACGATCTGATTATGAAACTGCAAGAGATTGACTACATCAAACAACTGAACAAATACATGGACATTGTTGAAACTATTGTGGTATGGATTGCCGCAATCGCTACTATCATCTTTGAGAAGTTTCAAACTCTAAAGATCACAACTCCTCAAGCTATCTCCGATTACTTCTACTTTAGCTTTAACATGCGCTATGCTCCTGGTGATGAGATTATGGCTCTGAGTGTAGGTAATCTTTACCTCGGTTTGTATAGCGATTCGCTGAACTGGGGTGTGCTTGACGAGAACGGCTGCCTCTGATTTGATCAAACATCTAATTTGATGCAATTCTGGCTGCATGGGATGATCCAATCTACCTGTCAGCCAGTTTTAACGCTTTTTTCGGTTTCTGTCCTAGTGGTGGCCACGAGTCTCACCGCTTCCAACCTGAGACCAGCAGGGGGCTTCTGCGATCCTGACCAAACCTGGGGGCTTGTGACAATTGGCTCCCTGGGCCAGATTCTCGCCAAAGGGCCCCTCGGCCCCATATATTGGCCACATGAGGGAGAGGGAACGACCCCGACCCCGACCAAACCATTCTCTGCTCAAACCATGCGTAAGATCGAAACCCTGATGAACAAAGCTATCCAGCAAGAAATTGACTGGAAGCTGGACAACACCGAAGTCATCAGCTGCTCCAACGTTTCTGATGTCTACCTGCATGGCAATCTGATTGCTCGCATCGGTGAAACTTGGCTGGAACTGTTCGACGGTGGTTGGCAGACTGCTACCACGAAGTCCCGTCTGAATGCTATTCTCGCTGCACACGGCTGCCCTGGTGAGCGTGTCTTCCAACAGAAAGGCCAGTGGTTCATCACTATCAACGGAGCTAAGGTTCCTTTCTTCTCCGGTATGCGCCTGAACTGATGGCTAGAACCAAGACGCTAACATTCAAGTCACCCGACAAAATGAAAACAATTGGCCTGATCTTTGTGATAGCGTTCTTGTTTTTCCCATCAGTTCGTTACACCACGGGGAGCATGATGCACTCTGCCGCTGATTTCATCCAATCCACAGCTAACTGATCATGATGACACTTACCGCTCTTAATTTTCAAGAACTCGATACACTTTTGGCTGTTCTTGAGTCTAGCGATTGGTGCTACTTGACTGAACTTACAGAGACAGACATTCCGGCTCTGTATGATAAACTTTCTGAAATGCGGGACGAAGTGTAATGAAACACACCAACACAGTTCGCATCATCGACCGACTTGGCTTGTTCCCTGAGACTAGAGGAAAAGCCCGCTACATCTCGGTCAAAACTTATGCTCATGCAATGGAGATTGTGGATGAGCAGAACAAACTCGGCAACACAGCTACCCTGATTAACTGGTAACAAATTATGGGACATCATCGCACAATGGTTGAAACTGAACACTACGAGCTTCCGCTTGACTTTTATCTCAAGTGTGAGTTCATTGCTGCTCAATTAGAGGTCACAGTTGATTACCTTCTCGATGAGTTTTACGATGACGGGGAGCTCATTGTGCCAGACTTTGTGCAAGAATGAGCAGCGATGTGACAGTCTTCGGACTGTCCACTAAATCCGCCAAACCCCAGCCAGTCTTGGTATCTTAGCCATGTTGAGAGGTTCACGAATGACCAACGCAACCAACTTCATTCCCTGCACTGACATCGAAACCCGTCAAGCTATGTGGGTTGGTATGAAATACGATGAGCAACTTGGTATCTTCAATGCTGTTCAAGTTGCATCGGCTTTCGCAGATCGTTATGCGGAAGATTACAAGCCTGTGACCTTCTGTGACTGAATCCAACTCTACATCTTCCAAACAAATGTTCACAATCACCTATCAAGTTCCTTACAACAACTGTGAGTGGAGGACTCAAAGCTTCAAGACTCTTGAAGAAGCACAACGGATGATAGATTTCTACCGTTCTTGTGGTTCACCTTGCAAACTTGTTTGAGTAATTTAATCATGCGAATCGCTCTTCTGATTGCTACTCTTGCTCTTGGACTGAAGACTGGTCTTGCTGCTCATGCTACGGTGAATGCCTATCAAGAAGCACAAGCCGAACGGCTGTGCCAGATTGATCCAAGCTACTGCGGACTGAAGCAAAAGTAGGACAGTCTGATGGCTGTCCACCAAATCCGCCGAACCGACCCGTTTGGCCCTATATTGGCCACATGAAGAACAACACCACTCAAATGTCACTTTTCTCCCAAGGCTGGAAAGCTGAAGAATACTTCGGTAGCGAGCTGACTGCTCATCACATGAACACTCGTTCGGTGTATCGTTTCAAGGAGAATGCCAATGTGAGCATCACTCACTCCGGAAAGTATGCTGAAGATGGAACTGTTGATGTGTTCACAGTTTCTGTTCGTGAGGAGATCAATCCTCGCCACTCGGTTACTCAAACTGTTGAGACCTTTGCTAACTTTTTGGACGCATACTACTGCGGTGTGCAGTGTGTCAACAATCTGAATCTTGATCTCATCACTATTAACTGAATCAATTTACTGAGCAACTATCATGAACATTTTTGACCTGCAACGTGATCTCCAGAAGGAAAAGCTTTCTCTGGAAGAATTGCTGACTGAAGTGAAGGCTTCACTGGTGACGATCAACGAAAACCTAGAAGCTGTTGATCGAGTTGCCAAGATGTTTGGTGGAAAAGCCACATCGCCCGAACACAATCAAGAGTTCATGGCTAAACTACGTTCGCTGCTCTCTCAGAAGTTCAGCCAGAGGGAAGTTGATGAACTCATTGAAATTATTGAGCAAGATGATGTGCGGAGGCTGAACGGCAAACTGAATAAGAACCCTGCAAGCTACACTCACCAAGTTCTCGCATTGTGCTATCAGATGCGAATTGTGAATGGTAACATTCAAGATCACATGAAGGATGCGATTAAGCGTCTGCGTGAAGCTGGCCACATTTCAGTGGAGCAATCTAAGTGGTTTGTTTCACAAGGTTTCTAATCATGTGACAGCCATGCGGCTGTCCACCAAATCCGCCGAGACCCGCCATCTGATGTATTCTAGCCATGTTGAGAGGAATCGGAACCCAAATGAAAGTCTACGCTGTGATCGGTGGTTGGGATTATGAAGGCGAAGACTTTCAATCCCTGCGCCTGTTTGATTGTTTCTCTGCTGCTGATGCGTACCTGAAGCAACTTGATGAAGAATACGATTATGCTAAGATGGACACCCGCGAGGTGTGCATGGAATCTGCAATCGCTGCTTGATCATGAAAAACTATCGCGTTCGTGTTGAAACTAACGATGGCTGTGTCACGATTTGGTATGAGAAATCAAACGCAAAACGTGCTTGTGATCTTATCAACAATCGGGTCTACAATCAGCTCTGTGGGTTGAACATCAAGGAAGTTGAAGTAACTCCTTCCGTCTGAACTTTTCTTCTTAATTAACACAAACACAAACTCATGACTAACACTTTCGACCGCGCACAACTCGTTGAAGATTACATTCAACAACTGATTGAGGGAATGGACTATAAAACAATGGAGTGCTTTGTTTATGATACTATGAAAGAGAATCTTTCTAGTTATACTGATGAAGAATTGATTACAGAGGTTCAAGACTACTATCCTGAGCTGATTGAAGGCTGATTCGCCATTTGCGAATAGAGAATGAGATGCGCTCTAAAGACACTCACATTCCCAAACACTTTGCTACTCTCATGATTCAAACTCGTAAAGACTTCTTCATTCAAGTTCTCGATCAGTTTGCTACTAATGGTAACGAACTTCTGCAGATTCTGGATGACATCGAATCTGGCGAATGTGAATGCTTTCTCGAAGATTGAGCTCTAATTCTTTACACTTTTCCCAAACACTTTTCTTCTTTTTCTCATGACTCTTCAAACTGCAATCTCCATGCTTCAGAGTGCTCGCAACGGCGCCGAAATGCTTGAGGTTCTTGATAGTCTCGCAGGTGGCTATGAGTACATCGAGTCCCCCATGATTGCTCAGGTGCTCGGAGTGCCCACGCTTGAACCAATGGAGTTCTGATGATAGAATAGAGGGGGCTGAATAAGTCCCCTTTTGTGTCAACTTAACCCCGTAAATTGACTTCAATTCGTCACAACTTACGACATGAAGAAACGCTACCTGATTGCTGCATCAATTCTGCCATTGACTCTGCTTGTGTTCGCAACAGTTCGGGACAGTTGTGCTAATCCCAGCTATGCCCAATACTTTACAGAATCATGCCAGACAAAATGACACAATCAAATTGGGCTGAGAATCTAACACCTGAAGAGCAACAACAAACTTACAACGAGATCGTCAATTATCTCAAAGAAGAAGTGCTTTCACAGGTGTCAGAAAAGTATGACAAACCCATTGCCTATAAGTACAGAAACGTATAAAATAGTAACGTACCTTCAACCACATTCAAGGACACACACTCATGCAAACCATCAACAACAAAGTTACACGCTATCGAGTTACGTTAGACTTTACAGTTGATACATCTAACTGTGTAAGTCCTAAGGAATGGAACTGGGCTCAACTTCTCGAACTTGGTAACAGCGAATCAGTCAATGAGGTTTATGTAGAGAATCTCGGAGAATATAACATTCGTAGGAGCAAGTGAAGATGGGAGAAGATCAAGAGTTTTTTTACAACGAAATGATCGAACAAAGTTACTACGAAGAGGGAACGATTGACTGGGATGATTGCTCTCAAGGTGCGACTGAAGTAGAGTCTTATGATCCATAAGCTTTCAACGGAGACAACAGCAAAGGAGGAGTGGAGTTACATTGCTTTAGTCCTCAAAGAGTTGTTATCAATGAGTTATGAAAGCTTTTCCACAAGGCTGTTGAAAAAGCTGTGGAAAAATGGCTTTAAAATAAATGGCTAAAAAAACATGGCTTGTGTGAAAGCTTTCTCGTTTATGTTCTCTCTGTGGCCCCTCTGATGGCTTATAAAAAAGCCTCTGAGCCTTATGCTTATGTCCTCTAGAAAGCCTCTGAGACCTTGTGATCTAAGCGTGCAGGCTATCACACGACCGCATAAATGTCAAGAGGCACCTCACATAAGTCTCCGGGACCACACAATTTGAGCAACTTACCCCCCTCACAGTTCTTATAGTTTTCCACAGCACTTGTGGAAAAAGTCTATAAGTTTTCCACAGCCTTATGAGCACTCTAAGTCCCCCACATCTCGGAGCTTGACATAAGCCCTCTGAAAGCCTTATAATAACTCTGTGGGAGTGCATAAAGGGGCTGAGTGCTTAAGCCTAAGCTAAAGGACTTATGTAAAGCTCAAGCCACAGAGACTTATGAGCCTACCATAGATTGCTGAGATCCAGAGACACAATGGACACTTATCTAACTGGCCACAGAATGTGCCAGAGGGAGCCAGATCCCGTATATTAGCCATGTTGAGAGGAACACACATGAGCACCACCCAAACCACTCAAGCTACCTACAACGGTTACGCTAACTACGAGACCTGGAATGCTGCTCTGTGGATTGGTAATGATTACGGTCTGTATAAGCTTGCTCTTCAGTGTCGTGATTATGCCGAGTTCCAAGAGCTTATGATTGACGACCTCGGTATGAGCTGCACTCCTGATGGTGTACTCTGGAACGACTCTGAGCTGAACCACGATGAGCTTGATGAGGTGATCAAAGAACTCTGAGCTTCATTAACACTTTTCTCACTTAAGATTCATGATGATCACTAACACTGAGACCCGTCCATTCTTCGTTCAACAAGCAAAGTCTGGCAGGTGGAATGTATGGGTCTTTCAGAGAGAAACTGAGGACGGTTACAAGTATGCCGTCAAGCAAACATTCAAAGATCCTGATGTTGCTCATGACTGGGGCTTGAACTACATCAACCACGTCATTCGTTACTGATTCGTTTACTCTAACTCACCCACACACACTAACACTCATGACTCTGAACATCGCCACCGCAACTAAGCTCGACCTGTTGATTGCTGATATCCAAGGAGAGATTAAGTACACTGTGCTCCCCACCCGTAAGGCTCGGAAATCTGAACTGCTCATGAGCCGCACGAATGGCCCTCGGACTAACACTAACCGTCGTGGTCAAGCATACAGCGGACATGCCACACATGCACAGAATGCTGTGATTCAGGGCAATGATGCTGCATACTTCAAGACCAGCGGCTGATGGGTTGAGTGTATGTCCCCTCTGAAGGCTTATGAGCACTTGGAGGGGACACGAATACGACTAGGAGGAGCAGCAGTCTTCGTGTACTTATGACAGTTTGAGCAGTTGTTTGTGCGCCCGTTGTTGTTAGCGCGGGGCGCGGTGGCCCCCGTATATAAAAACGCTAAACTACCCTAATCTATAACGACCCCAAAAAGCGCTCGAAAAGCCTTCCGCATTCAAAAAATTTTTTGGTGGCTATAAATACTCAAAAGACGTTTTAAAATATTCATGGAAGTCAAAACACTATCTTTTTATCCTGGAGTACCTTTCAATGATGCGATTGAAAGTTTCTTGGATGCATATGAGCTCGGAGAAGATATCGAGTGTTATCAATTAATTTTTTGTCCTTATGGGCGTCATACATCCTTTGGTGACTTATATAATATTGAATTTAAGAGTAGAGTTGTAATTTTAAATGTCATTGATTTTATCATTGATGGATTGGATAATATTGCAACTGAAGAAATTAAACAATTCTGCGAGGATCACCCTGAACAAAATTTTATTATATTCAATTACAACATAGGTCTCGGAGACAAACTGAATGTTCCGAACTTACATTGGGATACAATTTTTTCAGGAACTTTAACAGAGAGATTAACTCACTGTGAAAAGAAAAATCTAACCAATAAATGGTTATCATTGAATGCAGATACAAAGTTACACAGAGTCATGGCGGTGTGTTACTTGTTATCAAAAGACTATCATGAGAATGGTTATATTACTTTCAACATGAACGCTGGTCCACTTGCAAGTCATGATAGTTATCGTAATTTTACCAAGATCTCATCGTATCAATTAAAAAGTAGTTTTGCGAAGGGATACGTCAAGTTTAAGTCAAAAGATTTTAGACGATTGAAAATAAAAAATTTCAGTTCAATTGAAGATAGAGTATCAACTAATTACAATAATAATTTAATGCCAATCTACGAAAGAATTGGTGTAGAGATTATTACTGGAACAATGTTCTTTGAGAATGTTCCAAGTTTAAGTGAGAAAGAAGTTCAATCTGTATATGCCAAAAATTTTCCAATTTATATTAATGGAATTGGAATGGCAAGAGAAATTAAAAAGCTTTTTGATATTGATATCTTTGAAGATATTGTAGATCATAGTTATGATGAAATTGAAGATCATTTTGAGAGACTTGCAGCAGCAATTGATAGGAATCAACATTTGTTAGATGGCTCTACCAATATCCATGAATTGTGGTATGATAATCAAAAGAGATTTGAGGATAACTGTGAAAAGATGGATCAAATTATTTTTGATTCAAAGTATCAACAGAGCATAAACTATAAAAAGATAGAAAATGCTTTGTCTAAGTTTGGAGTCTCTTTTTCAAAAAAATAAAATCATATATAATGTTTGAAATGAACTTAAAGGAATATATGGAACTTAAGTTGGATTACCAGGAAAAAGATCTACTCATTGATTGCATTCAACATCGATTAGATACGGATAAAATTTTAGTCATCAATGATTCTCTCAAGAATGAAATTGAAGATTTATTGGTCAAAATTGAAGAAGAATGTGTTTGATTTGACATTCTAAATAAACCAGAAACCATTGCATGAATTGACTTGTGGTGGTAGAATGATAACGTTGCAATTCTAATTTTATGTCTAAAGGATTTACAATTAAAGCTACAGCACCAACTCCAAAAAAGAATGAGGATGATTTTGATATCGATGCTGCAAAAGAAGCGATTCGTGGTAAATCAATTATCTTCTGTCTCCCTGGTCGTGGATGTTCCTATATCTTCCTGAAGAATTTTGTTCAACTTTGTTTTGATCTAGTCCAGAATGGTGCATCCATTCAAATTTCTCAGGACTATTCTTCCATGGTTAACTTTGCACGTTGCAAGGTTCTTGGTGCAAACGTTCTGCGTGGACCAAAACAGATTCCCTGGGATGGTAAACTGAAGTATGATTACCAACTCTGGATCGATAACGATATTGTGTTTGATACTGAGAAGTTCTATCGTCTCGTTGCAATGGATCGTGACATTGCGGCTGGTTGGTATATGACCGAAGATGGTCAAACGACTTCTGTTGCTCATTGGCTTGAAGAAGATGACTTTAAGAACAATGGTGGAGTCATGAACCATGAGACCGGAGAGACCATGAGTAAGCGCCGGAAACCCTTTACGGTGGACTATACTGGGTTTGGATGGGTTCTTATCAAGCATGGTGTCTTCGAGTCTCTAGAGTACCCCTGGTTCGCTCCTAAGATGCAAGTATTCGACTCTGGAGAAGTTCAAGATATGTGTGGAGAAGACGTTTCGTTCTGTCTCGATGCAATTAAAGCGGGCTTTGAGATCTGGTGTGATCCGAAGATCCGTGTGGGTCACGAAAAGACTCGTATTATCTGATTTCTGGCGCGTTTGAATTGAATTTCGGCGCGCAAATAAACCAACTTTGAGGTATTAAAAAATGGCAGTAAAAGCAAAAGGTGGATTGAATAAGAATACTGGTTATATGCCAGGAAAACCCAAACTGACCCTTCAAGGAAGGGGAAAGGGAACTAAATATGCTGCAACTAGTCGTAATAAGGCTAGGAAACCATATCGCGGCCAGGGTAAATGACTCGTTGGATTCATAAAGAAGGTTATTCTAGACCAGATAAACGTTGCAAAGGGATTAAGACCCAAGCAAAAGCAAATAAAAGTAAAGGAAAAAAGTCTAAATAATTTAAAATAGTAATTAAACAGATGTCCGATACAACACCAAAAGTAGGTCCAACTGAAGCAGATGCTCCAGCACCAACACCAGAAACTGCAAAAGTTTTTGACTATAATGTAGCTGCAAATGCAGGAACAGTTGCACCTTCCAGACCAAATCCTGCTTCACCACTCGCTGCAGGATGATATGTCTGAAAAAGAAGCATATATTCGCAAATGGATTGGAGAAGTCTCCGAGAATAGACCTGAATTAGGTGGATTTGCGGTTTGTCCATATGCTCAAAATTCAAAAACTTTAATTGTAGAGACTACTATTGATGACATTGTGCCTGAACCAGGTCATGATGTCATCATTTTTATTATTGAAGACTTCTGGAGACCAGATCAGGTCATGAAATGGGTATCACACTACAATGAAAAGTTCCAATATTACAAATTTTTTGAAGATTTATCCTCCAGAGATACTTTTATAGGAGGAGTAAAGACGAATAATGAGAAATATAACCTAATTTTGTGTCAATCTAAGAAAAAATTGAGTACTATTCGTAAAAAATTGTTGCAAACCGACTATTATACCTACTGGACAGAAGATTATCTCAAAGAAATCCTTGGGGATGACTTCCAATACGCAGAAAAAATCACTGACGAAGAATAAAATCAATAATCTTTGACATTTCGGGATAGCAACCCCGTAAAAAGTTCTGATTTTTTCAAATCAGGAGCTAAAATGTCAAACTTATTCGTAGATAGAGACCCAAATTACATGCGTGAAAAGTGGGGAACCACAAAGTTGGTTACAGATTATGGTGCAAGTCCTCAAAAAAGAGTAATTCAAGAGGTTATGCACGACTCAGCACCTCACCATGATTTAAAGAAACAAACCGACCTTCATGAGAAGATTCGTAATGATGAAGATTACGATGATTGGGAGTATGGCACTGAGCCAACCTATGGTAAAAAGTGGTAAAAATGTCTTATACATATAATAAATACCCTTAGTTTGAGTAATGACTACGATTTCTCGCAGATTTAAAGACATAAGTCTCTCGTTTGTGAGAAATCCTGTAACTAATGATATTTTACCTATTAACAATGAGGATGCGATTAAAAAATCTGTTATCAATCTAGTGAGAACTAGAATGGGTGAAAGAGTTTTTAATTCGCTTTTGGGATCTAGTGTTGAAGATTCTATGTTCCAATTACAAACTCCAGAGATGTCTTATTCTCTGGAGTTGAACATTACAACTCTTTTAGAAAATTATGAACCTAGAATTTCATTATCTTCTGTTTTAGTTACATATCCGGATGATTCTAATCAAATCAATGTAAGAATAGCGTATACTATAATTGGTATACCTGTCCCGGCTCAAACTATAGACTTCATATTACAACCAACTAGAGTCTAATGTCATTCAATCAATTCACAAACTTAGATTTCAGTGATCTTAAGACTCAGATCAAAGATTATTTGCGTGCGAACGGTCAATTTACTGACTTCGATTTTGAGGGTTCAAATTTTTCGGTTTTAATTGACTTATTAGCATATAATAGCTACATAACTGCCTACAACTCAAATATGGCAGTTAATGAAATGTTTCTTGATAGTGCCACTCTTAGAGAAAATATAGTATCCCTAGCCAGAAACATTGGTTATTTACCCAGATCAAAAAGATCATCAAGAGCTTTAATAAATTTTAGCGTTGATATGAGTCAAACAAACGCTAGAAGTGTAAAGTTACTTGCAGGTCAAGTATCTCTTGGTGCAGTAGTTAATGGAAATTATATTTTTTCAATACCGGAAGATATTGTTACTCCAGTAAATACGGACGGAATTGCTATATTTGATAATTTACAAATTTATGAGGGAATATATTTAACAACAACTTTCATAGTAGATGAATCTCAACCAAACCAAAGATTTGTTCTACCTAATATTGGAATTGATACCACCACAATTCGAGTAAAAGTTATAAATCAAGTAACAGAAATTTATAATCAATATGATACTCTATTAAATGTTGGTAAAGATTCAAGAATTTTCTTGATTCAGGAAGTAGGAGATACTAAGTACGAAATTAGATTTGGTGATAATATTATTGGTAAAAAACCATCTAATGGAAGTAGAATAGAAATTAGTTATATTGTTACAAATGGATCTTCTGGTAATGGAGCTTCAAACTTTACTTTTTCTGGTAGATTAATTGATAATAATTTATTTGATGTTACCACCGGAATTTCATTAGTTTTAACTCAATCTAAATCTGAAAATGGTGATAATATTGAATCGATGGATTCTATTAAATATTTCGCACCGAAAGTCTATGCATCTCAATATAGGGCAGTGACATCAAATGATTATAAATCACTTATTCCATATGTTTATCCAAACGTAGAGTCCGTAAATTCTTATGGTGGTGATGAATTGGATCCACCGGAATATGGAAAAGTTTTTATATCAATAAAGCCAAGAAACGGAACGTTTCTTTCCGAAATTACAAAGCAGAATATTCTAAGTACAATTAAAAAGTATTCAATTGCAGGTATTAAACCGGAAATAGTTGACTTATCTTACTTGTACGTGGAATTGGATGTTTCAACTTATTATAATGTCAATCTACTAAGTAACCCAGAAATAGTAAAAACAAAAGTAATTGACACTTTAACCGCATATTCTAACTCCAAAGATGTTAATAGTTTTGGAGGTAGATTCAAATATAGTAAAGTTGTTGGACTAATAGATGATTGTGACAAATCAATTACATCTAACATAACAAAAGTTAAGATGAGAAGGGATTTGAATCCAGAGTTAAATACTTTTGCAACATATGAACTTTGTTTTGGTAATGAAATACATATTAAAACTGGAGGATACTCTGTAAAGTCTACTGGATTTTTTATTAATGGTGTTTCTGATGTCATTTATATGGCAGATGCGGCATCACCTACAAATAAAACTAAAGGAATTATATTTTTCTTTAAATTGGAAAATAATCTTCCAGTAATTATAAAAAATAATGCTGGTACAATAAATTATAAACGAGGTGAAATTCTTTTAGACGTTGTTAATATAACATCGTCAGTGTTGGCAAATGGATTCATAGAAGTTCAAGCCATCCCAGAGTCAAACGATATTATAGGACTTCAAGATTTGTATTTGCAATTAGATGTTCAAAAATCTGTGGTAAATATTATAGAAGATGTTGTAAGTTCTGGTGAAAATTCTTCTGCAACCCAATATGTGGTTACATCAAGTTATCTAAACGGAAAGTATACGAGATAAAATGTCAGAAATTAAAAGAGTAAAAATCAGCTCGATCATTGGAACCCAAATTCCAGAATTCTTATCCATAGAATCTCCGCTTTTTAGTGAGTTTCTTGCACAGTATTACAATTCATTAGAATATCAGTCAGGACCGATTGATATCGTTTCTAATATTGTAAACTATAAAAATTCTAAAGCATTTAATAATGTAGAGTTAACTGAAAAAACTACTTTAACTTCTGATGTTTTATCTTTTGATGATGTTATAAATGTTGAGTCTACTAAAGGTTGGCCAGATTCTTATGGACTGTTGAAAATTAATGATGAAATTATCACTTACTTATCTAAAACTGAAACCTCCTTTCAAAATTGCATTAGGGGATTTAGTGGGATTGAGAACCTAGAATCTCTGGATAACCCAGAATTTTTGGTTTTCTCATCAACTAAGGCAGCCGAACATACGGATAATAGTGTAGTTCAAAATCTAAGTAATCTATTTTTGATCAAATTTTTTGAAAACTTTAAGTATGAGTTTTTACCTGGTTTTGAATCCAGAGATTTCTACAAAGATATTTCCATTGAAAATGTATCTTACAAGATTAAAGACTTATACAAATCAAAAGGAACAGATTTATCATATAAACTTCTCTTCAAAATTTTATATGGCGCAGATATTGAAATTATAAAACCACAAGATTATACCCTTTCACCATCTTCAAACTCTTATTTTATAACAAAAAATATACTAGTAGAAAAAATTTCTGGCGGTAATCCAATAGATATCAAGGGTAACTTTTTATTCCAAAACATAACTGGAATTGGTACTGTAAGTGCTTCAATTTTCAACGTTGAGTATCGACCAGTGGGAGAAAAAGAATTTTATGAAATTTCTTTGGATAGTACATCATTTAGTGGTAATTTTCAAGTTTCGGGTAAAACTAGAATACTGGAAGATGTACAAGTAAACAATAGTACTATTTTAGTTGATTCAACTGTAGGATTTGCTAATTCTGGAACTATCCTGGTAAAACCAAAAAATTCCGATTTCATTAAAGTAAGTTATACAGGAAAGAACATTAATCAATTTACTGGAGTTACAAACGTAACTCAATTTTTAGATTTTGGACTCGATTTAATCGAAGAAAAATTTGCTTTTAGTTATGTTGGAGTAGGAAATACTTCTAAGGTAGAGTTCCGAGTAGTTAATGTAATTGATAATATTGATTTTTCAAAAACTTCAAATTTAAGAGTTGGAGATAACATATCTTTATCTGGATTTGGTAAAGATTTGTATGATACTTATGAGTTTAATAGTTGGATCTATAATATTCCAACTAATCATAACATAAGAAGTATTTCACAAATTGATGCCACAAAATACAGAATTAATTTATTTGATAAAATTTATTTTTATCAAAATGAAATTATCTCACTTTCAGATAATCTAGGTAGTTCAATAGAAGCTAAGATTATATCCGTTGAATATTCAACTTCAGATTCAATTAAAAAATATAGTAATAGGATACTGATTCAAGTTATAAATCCAGGAACATACAATGTTTTAACTTCGAAAGTTGTAGGGAAGAAAATTTATAAGTCAAATCATTATAGCAATTATTTTCCAAATCTGGAAAATATTCCTGCAGGCATTCAAAATACATATATTGATTCTGAAGAAAAATATTTCTACATTACTTCGTCCGGATTACCAAATTATACAATTTTCTCTACAGATAATAAAAAGACTATATCAACCATAGTAGGAACTTCCACTACGGATACATTTAATGTTTTTAATCATAACCTGTTTAGTGGAGAATTAGTTTATTATTTGCCGGAAACATCTTCTGGAATATTAACAGGACTTTATTATGTCACAAAGATTGATGATAATAGATTAAAATTATCTTATAGTAAGTCTGATATTTTTTCAAGAAAATATATCCAATCCACTTCTACGATTACTAATGATTCTCTATATAAGTTTGGATATCAGAATAAAACTCTAAAACACCAGAAACTCTTAAAAAAATTCTATGTTGATAGTAGTAAACCGAGAGAGTCTTTTGATGATTTAAATGAAAGAACTACTTTTAACAGAGAAGTGGGGTTATTAGTAAATGGAGTTGAGCTATTATCCCCCAACTTATTTGATGAAAACATTTATTATGGCAATATTACTTCAATTAATGTCACTAACTCTGGACAAGATTATGATGTTATAGACGTTCCTCCATTAGAAGTTAAAGATGAGACTGGAACTGGGTTAAAAGCGCACCTAAACCTCTCAGGCAGTGTTAGAGAAATTAAAATATTAAACGCTGGATATGGATACCAAGAAAAACCAAAAATTACAATAACTGGTGGAAATGGTATCGGATGTATACTAGACTCCAACTTTGTTAAAACTAGAGTTTCTGCAGGATTTAAGGCTGATTTAAATGTAAGTACAGCAAATAACACTATACAATTTTTAAATACTATCCCATTTGAAGATGGTGAAGAAGTTGTTTATGATTCTAACAAAAATAGTAACGTACCCGGAATTGTAAATAACTCAACCTATTTTGTAGGCATTCTTACAGATAATAAGATTAAACTCTTTAATACTAAAACAAATGCTCTTCAAAAAGTAAATGAAATTGATATCGTTGGAGTTTCTTCCGGATTTCACTTCATAACAACATTAAAAAATAAAAATACTTTTACTAAAATTTATGTTAAAGAGTCTGGACAAGGATACTCAAATAGAAAAGTAAGAGTTCCATCAATACTTTCTGGAGATAATAGAAGTTCTGGAATTAATACTTTTGATTCGTATATCTTTGCAAAAAGCCACGGATTTAAAGATTTCGATCTTGTAAAGTATTCATATCAAGGTTCTGCAATAAGTGGATTATCGACTTCAGTACATTATTATGTCAAAATTATTGATGTCAATAAATTTAGATTATATGAAGCTGGAATTGGAACTACTTTAAATAATGAAAATTATGTAAAAAATAAATTTGTAAAATTAAATTCACTTGGAGTAGGTACTCACACTATTGGATATCCTCCTATCGAAATACGTGTAGAATCAAAATTAGCGATAGGATCTACAACTATAATAAATCCAGAACTTAAGCCAATTGTATTGGGATCAATCGAAGATGTTTATCTCGAAGATGGTGGAATTGGTTTTGGATGCACAAATATTATTAACTATCATAGAAGACCTAACGTAGGAATTGCAAGTATAACAGCTGAGGCAATTTTAAAACCAATTATTATTGATGGATCAATTGTTGATGTTCAAATTATTAACAGAGGAAGGGGATTTAGAGAAAATTCGGAAATTATAATTTATGGCGATGGCAAATATGCACAAATAGAACCTATTGTTGCGGATGGAAAGTTATCCAATGTAAACATTGTATTTGGTGGTATAGGATACAAGTCATCAAATACTATACTTGTATTGAAAAATAGAGGTCAAGATGCTAAGTTCTTAGCCAATGTAAAAGAGTGGAAAATAAATCAAGTTGCAAAAAGTAGAAATGTAATTTCCGAAGAAGATGATGGTGTGCTTTATCCAAGTAAAAACCCAAATTCGGAACTACAATTCTATAATTTCTATATTCCTAAAAAGTTAAGATATCAGTTATCTGATAATTTTACCGACGATAATAAAGAAAATAGTGGAATATTAAATCACTCACCAATTTTAGGTTATGCATATGATGGCAATCCAATCTATGGTGCCTATTCATATGATAAAACTAGTGGTGGATTCATAAGAAGAATGAATTCTAGCTATGTTTTAAATTTAAATTTAACTCCAGGAATAAGACCTCCATCGTTTGAAAGTGGATTTTTTATTGATGATTATGAATATGATGGATCTGGAGATCTTGATCAACATAATGGAAGATTTTGCATTACTCCAGAGTATCCTAATGGAACTTATGCATATTTTTGTACCATAGATGTTAATGCCTCTAATGAACCTATCCCAAGATATCCCTACATTGTAGGACCATATTTTTACAATAAACCATTAACTGAAAATTTCTTACCATCGTATAATCAGGATCTTGACATCTTTACCAAGAATTTAACTAGAAATGTAGGACCGTATTATTTAAATAGATCCAATTCATATTATGATTTGATTGATAAAGTATCGAATGAATACAAACAAGAGTTTTATGTAACCTCAATAAATTCTGGTAAAATAGAAGATGTTTCTATATTCTCCCCTGGAGATAATTATAAAATAAATGACCAAGTTGATGTTGACATAACAGATACAGAGGGAATACAATCAAATATAGTTGTAAGTGAACTAGATGGTAGAGAAATAGAGTCTTTCAGTTTATTTGAAGATTTAATTCCAAATGTAGAATTCTTTATAAGAAATCCAAATACTGTTGTAAAGACAAGTTCTCCACATCAAATTAAAAATGGCCAACCAGTTTTAATAAGTGGAATATCAACAATTACATCATCAAAATTTGAGGGAATAAAATATGTTGAAGTTGCGGAAAAAACTTCACAATTATTAGATAATATTGCTACAGAAGGTGTAACTGGACTATCGACATTTATAACATTAAAAGATATCACTGGATTTAAAATTAATGACTTTATCGGTATAGGAACAGAAGTATTATTAATCACTGACATTGATTCCAAACGATCTGGATTTTATGTAAATAGACTCCAAAATACAGGAGTTCATACCGCAGGAATAGATAGTGTAGTTTTATTACCAAGAGAATTTTCAATTCCTACAGGAGATATTAAAGACCTAACTTTTGATAATTATACAACATTTTTTGACCCAAAATTTGCTGTAGGTATTGGTACAAGTGTAACGACTCGCACGGTTGTTGGACTTGGCACTACGTCGTTTGAAACCAGATCGATACCACCAAGAAGTATATATTTACCATCACATAAGTTTTATACTGGCCAACCACTAATCTATAATTCTGGTTTTGCCGGTACATCACTATATGTTAACAATGTAGGATCTGCAACATCCATCAAATTACTTGATAATCAGATAGTTTATGCTGTAAATTTAGGAAAAGACTATGTTGGACTATCTACGATTGGATTTACTAGTTCTACTGGAATTGGTACTAATTTAAATTCTTTAGAGTTTTGGGATCAAACTTTTGCTTATGGTGTTATTGGTGCGGCTCATTCATTAACTACTTTAAATCCAAAAATTACGGGAACAGTAGAAAAAGTATTAGGAGTAGTAACTACTAAATCAAATCATAATTTAAATAATGATGACATTATTACTCTCAAATTAACTACAGATTATAATGAAGTTGTCAAAGTAGTTTTTGATCCAGTAAATAGAAAAGTTTTAATGAGAGAAATTTCTTTCTCGGACAGTAATGTTTCAGTTCAGGAAAGTTCTATAAATGTTTCTTCCTATAATGGTAATATAGAAACTGGTGACAAAGTTGTTTATATTGCTACATCCCCTATTAATGGACTAGTCAACTATGGTGTTTATTATGTCCTTAAAACAGACTTCAATTCTATAAAATTATGTCAATATAGGAGTGACATAAATGAATCCAAATTTATTAATTTCTCTTCAACTGGTGGTGTCGGTTCAACTCATAAGTTATATTTTGTCAACCCACAAATTTCATGTGTGAGAACTACGAAGATAGAATTTGATTTATCTGATACTAGTTTAATTAATCTTGATTTACAATTCTATTTTGATTCCAATTTCATTCAAAAAATTAATGAAAGAACTGGATTTTTTGTAAGTAGACAAGGAGTTCCAGGGAATCCTAATTCCAAAGTTATTTTGGATCTTTCCGCACAGTTTTTCCCAATTTATTATAATCTTTTCCCCAAAGGTTCTTCAGATGAAAGTAAGAAACAAATATCTTCAGATGATGATGTGAAATCGCATAATAAAATTTCAATCATAAATCATCAACTTAACAGTAAATTTAAAGTATCTGTTTCTTCAGATAAAACATTCTCCTTCTATAACACTAAAAAGTTAACTTTTGTTGAAAGTAACATTATTATTCAAAGTGCTACTAAGTTTTCTTATAAAACAACTTCTACTAATGCATTAGGGCCAATATCTAAATTAAAAATTAATTTCCCAGGTAGAGGTTATAAGAAATTGCCAAATATTAGAGGAATAAGAAGTTCTTCTGGTAAAAATGCAGTATTGAAACTCATATCTCCAAATATTGGAAGAGTTGAAACTTTTAGTAGAATTAAGGATGGATTTGATTATCCAACAGATCCAACATTGTCACCATCCCTAAGTGTTCCTACTGTAATTGGAATAAAAGATATAAGAACCATAGATTATGTTGGAATTATTACTGGCGGTAAACGTTATAACAGCCCACCAAAACTAGTAGTGAAAAATGATACTAGTGGAATTGAACTTAACGCTAAAATATCTGGTGGATCTGTAATTTCTGTGGATGTTATTAAAAACTCCACATCATTATCAACACCATTAGACATTGTTCCAATATACAACTCAAATGGTTATGAAATTGATGCAATTACAGTAGGTGGTGATTTAGTAACACTCGAATTATTGAATAATTCTACCTTTAATCCTTTCATATCTTCTGGATTTGGAAGAACCGATTTTGTATATCCTTTTAAAATAGGAGATAAAATTTTTATTGAAAACTGCAGATTGACTGACGTTACATCAGACAATGCCAACTTCAATTCATCTTCATATAATTATTCCTTCTTTGACGTTGTTGGTGTAAACACTAACAATGCCACTGTAACCTATAACATGGCTGGAATTTCTACAGGATCTTTTGGTACATATAATGATGAACTTAATCTAGGCGTTGTTATTAATAAAAATGATATGCCAGAATTTACTATGGTGTTAAAAGATGATGTTAGTTATATCTCGAATGAAAAGGTATCTTCAGAAACATTTTTTGGTACAGTAATGGAAAATGGTTGGGATAATAATCTCAATCAAATGAGATTAAAAAGTATTTCTGGAGAAATAAACGCAGGAGATAAAATTTTTGGAGAAATATCCAAGATAAATGGTACAGTTGAATATTTCGATGTATTTAATTTATATGCTACCCTTGGAGTTTCTAGAGATAAAACATCTTCTATAGATCTTTCTTCTGGTATTTTAAACGATTCCTTACAAAAAATTTCTGATAATTTTTATTATCAAAAGTTTTCTTATTCAATCAAAGGAAGCATTCCTTACAACGTTTGGAGAGAATCCGTAAGATCGATTGTACACCCGTCCGGATTTAAGGAATTTTCTGATTTAGAAATTTTTACAAAACCAACTTTAAATGAAGTTAATTTGGGAATTGCTAAATCTACTGGCATGAAACCAACTTTACTATCAACAGATTCATTTACTTTTATTAACATTGATCAGACAATACCATTAAATCTGCGGTCAAATTTTGCTAGAGTTTATGAAGAAGAATTGTTGCCTGATGGATCTATACAAAATGTATATCTTGATGAAGGTGTTGACTTAACATCTTATATAATTAACAAAACAAATAAAGTCATTGAAATTGATAACATTAGTGATCAATTTGAAGGAAGTTCCATACAATCGTTAGACCAACGTTTTTATGGAGGTGCTGATTTATTAGAGGGTAATAGAACTTTTATTCAAGAAGAAGTAGTAGGATTTATTACTACAAAATATCCAGGTATTAGTACAAATGTTGGATGGAGTAAAACTGTATTTTATGATAGTGTTGGATATGTTGTTGATGCAGTTACCCATGATGTTAAGTATAAATCAAATAATAAATCTATTGAAGGGGGATTGAGTTATTGGGCCGGACTTGGCACTAGTTATGTTGCAGGAATACCAACCGAAACAATCGATGCATTTAGATATGTTGTAGATTTATCAAAATACATTATTAATAATGTTGGAGTAAAGACATCTTACCAACTATTAAATTCTGTTGGAATATCTTCAGTTGTTTATAACAATATAACTGGAGTAACGACTGTTGGAACAACAACTAGCCATGGATTATCTACAACTACTACTAATTATGTTGTATTAAAGAATATATCCTTCTCATACAATCCAGGCAGTGGAATAACCACTTCAATTTTCCCAAGTTTGAGTTTAACCGGACCATTAACAGCTGAAAAATTTGTATATGAGGTTGAAGTTGTCGATTCGGTAAGATTTAGAATAAGAACAGGACCATCAACTATAAGTTATACTTATTTAAGTGGTGGTACAGCTCAAAAAGCCTTTATATCTACATCTCAATATCTAAGTTATGCAGTTCTACCTGATTTTGATTGTAATCCAAATTACAATGAAAATTGTTATGCAGACGTTCAAGCATCGGTTAGTAATTATGTTGGAATAATTACTACTATAATTGGGATTGGAACAACAGCAAGTCCTGATACAATAGTATCTCCATCTTTAGCAAAAGGTGGATCAGTAGTTGGATTGAGTACTTTTAAATTAAAGAATAAAGGAACTTCTTTGTTTAAACATGAGTTTTCTGGTAGTAAAGTTGATATTGTTAATGACAAGTTTATAATTCCGAATCATAATTTCCAATCTGGACAAGAGTTAATATATTCATATTCTGGTGGAAGTCCAGTTGGTATTGCAACTACTTCACATGTTACCGGCAATCTTGATACCCTACTAAATGTTCATAATTTCAGCGGAACAGCTGTTTTTGAAAATGGTTATAATGTTGGAATTACAACTGTTATTTCCGGAACAGTTCCAACTGGTCCAACTGGAACTGTGAGTTATAATCAAGTAATTGGAGTTAACACTACTGGATTTGGAACAAATGCTGTATTTAATGTTTTAATTAATTATAATGGAGGAGGAGTTGCCATATCTACATCTATCATTCCAACTTATGGTGGATATGGATATAGTCTAGGACAACAAGTTTCTATTTCTGGAACTTATTTTGGTGGAACAAATCCAACTAATAATTTGACATTCAATATTTCTAAGACAGGCCCTACCGTAATTCAAGCTCAAGCAAATACAAGTTATTCTTCAGTTCCTTCATCGGATGCAAGTGGAGCAATTTTTGACGTTTCTAGAGATTCTAACGGTGCTGTTACATATGTAAAAGTACTAAACGGTGGATCCGGCTATACTAGTAACTCTGTCATTTCTATAGCAGGAACTTATATTGGAGGAATAAATTCGAGAGATGAACTGTCATTCACACCATTAGAACTTGGCACTAAAAACCTACCAACATCAGTGTTTGTCTATAAATTAAATGATAATGAATTTAAACTTTCTGGTTTATCTACAAGTGTATTCTTTGATTTAACTGGTGTAGGTACAGCAACACATTCACTTTCATATAAAGAACCAAATGCCAGTGTAGTTATTACCATAGATGGAATAATACAAAAAGCAGTGGCTAGAAAATCACTAAATGTTTCTTTTGCCTCTAGTGTTTCTTCCGCTTCTACAACAATAATAAGCATTTCCTCTGGAATTTCATCTTTATCCACAGGTGATATTATTAGTATTGATAGTGAATATGTTTCCATCAAAACTATTGGTATAACCTCTGCAAATCAAATAGAAGTTGCAAGAGGTTATTTTGGAACAGTTGCAACTGCACATACTGTTGGTGCTAGTGGAACAGTATTGGTAGGTGACTTTAATATCGTTGGAGATGTAATATACTTTGATCAAGCTCCAAATGGAAAAATTGGACCAGTTGGATTAGAAACTGGATCTACATTTGGCGGTAGAGCGTTCAGTAGAAGGTTTGATCCAAATATTCCACAAGATAAAAATATATTATTTGATGATATATCACTATCATTCACTGGTATTGCAGCTACAGAATTTACTTTAAAATCTGGTGGACAAACTACTAGTACTGTTTTTAATAACGTAAACAGTTCTACTAATATTAATAACAATCCAATAGTCTTAATTAACAATGTATTCCAAAATCCAACAAGTGATTATACAGTTGATGGAGTTGGTACAAACGTAATTAAGTTCTTATCGGGAACTCCAAATTCTGGAAAAATATCAAAAGTTTCGATTTCAACTAGTTATGGATACGCTCCAAGAATTGGAGCAGCTGCTACTGTAACTGTTTCTGCTGCTGGAACTATTAGTAATGTCATTGTTATTGGATCTGGATCTGGATACAGAAATCCTCCTGTTGTTAGTATTGCATCCACTATTGGATTTGGTGCAAGTATTGTAGTTACAGTAAGTGCTGCAGGTACAATTTCTGGATTTACTATTGTTAACGCTGGATCTGGATATACCACTACTTCACGACCTGAAGTTGTAATTGGAATCCCAACAGGTTACAGTAACCTAGGTTTAGGTTATACTGGAGGAACATCTGGAGTCGGCCAAAAGGCAAAACTCACCGTTGAAGTGGGTATGGGATCTAGTATAATAACATATAAATTTGATGAACCTGGTATCGGATATAAAGTGGGTGATAAACTTACACCAATTGGAATAGTAACCAATCCAGCACTAAGTTTTCAACCTTTTGTATTAACTGTTGAGGAAGTAGAGACAGATAGTTTCTCCGGATTTTATCCCGGACAATTTATACAATTTAATGATATTTCCGAATTCTTTAATGGATTCACAAAGAAGTTCACTCTATCAACTACGTTAAATGGAGTAAAACAAGTTTTAGGATTAAGAGTTCCTGATGGAACTGATTTGGACATTACCAATAATATTTTTATATACATAAATGACATTTTACAAGTTCCTAATATAGCATATAAGTTCTCTGGAAGTAGAGTAATATTTACTGAAGCACCTAAGGCTGGATCTAAATGTGTTGTCCTTTACTATAGGGGATCTTCAACTGATGTTGAATTAATTGATCCACCTAAAACTATTAAACCTGGAGATACGATAACTATACAGGAAAATCCTACAGATTTATTTGATATTTCTCAATTTGATAGAGTTGTTAAAAAAATTACATCTGCTGATCAGTTTGAAACATTTAATTATTATTCTGTTGGCATCATTACAGATCCAACAAAGATTAGACCTCTTACTTGGAAGAAACAACTTAATGATACTGTCATTAGTGGATCATTATACTCTAAATCTAGACCAAATTTACAGAGCAGTGTTAAACCTTCTGCAACTATTATTAAAAAAGTAGATCCCAGTGATACTGTAATATATGTTGATAATGCATATCCATTATTCTCAGATTTGGATGCTCTTCCAGAAGATATAAGAGATGCACTAATATTAGAAAATAGAGTTATTCAAGAATCTTTAGGTGAATGTGTAGTTTCATCTGCGTCTACAATTTCATCAATTACCATCATAGATGGTGGAGTTGGATATGCAAATACACAGTCTCCAAAAGTAATTATTTCCGAGTCACTAATTACTAAAAAAGATCCAATTTTTAATTGGACAGGCGGCGTTGGACTATCAACTACTTATAGTCTAAAATCTATTAAATATACAAATAAATTCATTTCAGTTGGAGATAATTCAATATATTCTACAAGTTTTGATGGAGTAAATTGGCAAGTTTCTACACTTGGTTTTGGTCAGTCTTCCAATTTTAATTCACTAGAATCGGTTGCTGTTGGATCAAGTAATTTCTTACTTTCTGCAGGAAATCTTGGACAAGTAATAAAAGCCACAGATTATGGAAATGTGGTATCTTCATGGACGCAAATCCCATTACAAGAGGATGTTTCAATTCCAGGTTTTGGTGCAGTTAATAGAGTGAGTAGTGGTTACACGGGAACTTTTGCTGAAATTGTATACTCCAGTACCACTGATACTTGGGTTACAGTTGGTGCTGGTGGATCTATATTTGTCGGAACTGGAGTTGCTACTGATTCATTTGTTAGTAGGTATTCGGAAACATTATCTAATTTAAATGGCTTAACTTTTGGAGCTGAGTATTTCGTTGCCGTTGGTAACGATGGAATAATTAGAACATCAAACAATGGAAATATTTGGGAATTTGTAAGTTCTCCAGTTGTTACTAATTTAAATAAGGTTATTTACGTTGATGGGAAATATATTGCTGTTGGAGATTATGGAGTAATAATTAGGTCAATAAACAGAAATTCTTATGAAATTATTCCAAATAATCTTGGTATTGTAAACATATCAAGCATTTATTATAATTATGGTTTCTATATAATTGTTACATCTTTAGGTGATTTGTACTACTCTTTCGACCTAAGTAATTGGATTTATAGATCAACATCACAAGCAAACTTCATTAATGATTTAATATTTGTTGATAATCTTGGCTCTGATGGAAGATATGTTGCTATAGGATCTGGAGCTACTGCAATATACGCTGAACCTGTTTACAATAGAGCGGAAGGTATTTCCAGCGTAACTGCTGGGGTTGTAACTTCTATACAAATTACTAATGGTGGATTTGGATATGATCCAAACAATTCTCCACCAGTAATAATAGAACCAGATAGTTGCGATACTGAATTAATTAGATCATTTAAAGTTGTTGGTGATCATGGAATTATTATTGGTATTACAACATATATTACTGGAACTCCCGGAATAGGAACAACATCTCCAAAAATTTCCTTTACATTAAAATCGGAACAATATGATAATAGTACTTTAGGAATTGGTTATTCCTCTCTTAATATTTTTGGAGTTCTTAATAGTCAATTATCTAAAGGAGATTATTTTGTTATTACTGACAGTAATGTTGAGACTGGTGGAGATTTAGTTGGAATTACGACACTTCTTGGTGGAATGTCCAACTATCCGAATTCTAAAATTGGTATAGCGAAATCTTTCATAGATGGAGTTTACATTGTAGAAGACATAACCACTCCTTCGGTTGGTATTGTTACAGTTACTTGTAACTTTGCTCCGATGGTTGATAACTATCTTAAAGTTTATTCTAGAGGTTCTAATAATTCGGGTGTTGGAACGAATAATTATTATGGTAGATATAGTTGGGCTAAGATTTTTGATTATCAAAATAGAATTTTGGGTAATCCAAAAACTTTTGAAGTTTTTAATGATAATGGAATTTCTGGAATTTCATCTTCGCCGAAAATTATAAGAACGAGAAGTGTAATAAGTAAGTAAAATCTAACTAAATAAAAAAAAGTATGTTCTAAAATGCCCGCCATAATATCAGACCAGTTTAGAATTTTAAATGCAGATAACTTTGTAAAAAGTGTCTCTGGAGTAGGTGATACTTCTAACAAATACTATACTTTTATAGGACTTCCTAATAGTAATAATCCAGCTGCTGGTGGATCTGTGAATTGGGTTTCAAATACTCCATCTCCATTGGATGGATTTAGGGAAGAATATCAGGTTAAAGAAAGTATTATATCTTTAAAGCAAATTTCAAGTCAAGATGTACGAAGACTTGTTAGAAAAGTTACTTGGGTTGCAGGTAACACTTATGAAATGTATAGACACGACTATGATGTATTCAATGTCACCTCTGTTACATCTCAAACAAGTTTATATGAAGCAAATTATTATGTAATAAACGAAGATTTGAGAGTTTATGTATGTTTGCAAAATGGAACTGATCCTGAAAATCCAAAAGGAAGACCTTCTTTTGACCAACCAACTTTTATTGATTTAGAACCTAGAGCAGCTGGTGCTAGTGGAGATGGTTATATATGGAAATATTTGTATACTATCAAACCTTCTGAAATTGTTAAGTTTGACTCTATTGAATATATCCCAGTACCAGAAAATTGGGGCAATACTGGTGAATCAATATCTACAAAAAATAATGCAATTGATGGTAAAATTGAAGTTATTCTTATTAATAATAGAGGATCAAATTATCAACCAATTTCTACATCATTTTCAAATGTTCCTATTTTAGGTGATGGTTCTGGAGGAAAAGCAACTATAACTATTGACTCTTTTGGTAAAGTATCTGAAGTTTTTGTTACAGATGGTGGAAATGGGTATACTTATGGTACAATTCAATTCTATCCAGGAGCTCCTGGTTCCGAAATTACTGGTCCTTTGCGTCAATTAAGTAATACTGGAATCGGAACTACATCAGTGGCTTCTTTCAATGTTATTATTCCACCAAAAGGTGGTCATGGATACGATATTTATCGAGAATTGGGTGCATATAGAGTTTTATTATACTCTAGATATGAAACTTTAGAAAGTAACCCAGATATTATTTTGGGAAATGACTTTGCTAGAATTGGAATTTTGAAAAATCCAACAATAGTTGGAAGTAGTAACCAATTATTAGATGCATCTTTGGTTAGTGGACTAAATGCTCTAAAATTATCTGGAGTTACAACTAATACAACATATGGTGTTGATTCTGTAATCAAACAGACTGTTGGATTAGGATCTACTGCAATTGGATTTGTATCATCTTGGGATCCAATAACAGGAGTTTTAAAGTATTATCAACCAACTGGTCTAGCTTCAAGTGAAACAGGATTCAAGATTATTCCTTTCACATCCAATCCAGATGTTGGATATGGATTGACAATTAATTGTTCATCAATTGTTGGTCCAACATTATCAATTAATTCTAATTTTAGTGGCGTAAGTACCACAATAAATAATAGAATATATCAGTTGGGTCAAGAGTTTGTAGCGGGTATTTCCTCTGCTGAATATAATAAAAAATCGGGTGACATTATCTATTTGGATAATAGACAACCAATTCCCAGATCTGCTAACCAAAAAGAAGACATTAAAATTGTACTGGAGTTCTAATAGAAATGGCACAAAACACTAATTTAAATACGTCTCCATATTTTGATGATTTTGATCCGACAAAAAATTATCAAAGAGTTTTATTTAAGCCAGGAACTCCAATTCAAGCAAGAGAATTAACAACTCTCCAATCTATCCTACAGAATCAGGTTGAAAAATTTGGTAAACATTTTTTCAAAGAAGGATCTGTAGTAATCCCCGGAAATATCGCATATGATTCCGAATATACTTGTGTTCAGATTGATCCTACTCACTTAAGTATCCCAGTAGTAACTTATTTGTCATTTTTAATTGGAAAACAAATAAAGGGTGAGACTAGTGGAGTATTTGCTAAAATTGAAAATTATATTACTAGTGAAGAATCCGAAAATGATACATTCACTTTGTATATAAAGTATCAAAGTTCTAGTGAAACTGATTTTACTCGTAGTACTTTTGTTGATGGAGAAAATTTAATCGTTCTGGAAAATATTGATTATGGGCTAGGTGTAATTAGATTAGAATCGTCATTTGCAACTACCATTATATCAAATTCTACTGCAACCGGATCTGCAGCAAAAATAGAATCTGGTGTTTATTTCATAAGGGGATTTTTTGTAGATGTTTTCCCACAAACAGTAATATTAGATCAATATTCAAATTTACCATCTTATAGAATTGGTCTATCTATTTTTGAAGATATAGCCGTACCTTCTCAAGAAAATTTAGATTTGTTTGACAATGCTAGGGGATTTTCAAACTTTGCTGCTCCTGGTGCAGATAGACTCAGAATCGTAACAACTCTAATAAAAAAATCTTTAGATGATTTTAATGATGAAAATTTTATTGAATTGTTGAGAATTGAAAATGGAAATATTAAGAGAATTCTCAGAAAGGAAGACATTCCATCACTAATAACGGATGAGTTAGCGAGAAGAACAACTGATGAATCTGGAGACTATTATGTAACTCCATTTAGAGTTGTTCCTAAAGAATCATTAAACGACAAAATAGGAAACAATGGTGTTTATAATCTAGGTCAATTAACCAAACAAGGAAGTATCCCTTCAGATGATTTATTGACATTACAAATTTCTCCAGGAAAAGCATATGTCAAAGGGTATGAAGTAGAAACTCTTGTAACTGTAAATGCGGATCTAGAAAAACCAAGAACTACAACAACTGTTAATGATATAACTGTTCCTTTTAGTTTAGGCAACCAAGTAGAACTTAATAATGTTTATGGATCAATTCCTGTTGGATTTGGTTCAACTAGTCAAGTAACTTTATATTCAAGAAGAACTGCAACTCCAGGTCTTCCTTCTGGTATTCCAGTAGGAGTTGCTAGAGTTTATGATTTAAAACTAAAAAATACTGCGTATGCCAATTCTTCAACTCCTTTTGAAGCGTCAGTTTACGATGTACAAACTTACACATATTTGACATTAAATACAACCGTAACTCTCACTAAACCATCATTCGTTGAAGGTAAAAATAGTTCAGCTTCTGGATATTTAACATCAGCTGTCACAAATAGTAACCAAGTAGTATTATATCAAACTTCTGGCGAATTTATCGTAGGTGAACAATTAAAAATAGATGGTCAAGATATTTCTAGAACAATAGTTAGTGTTAGGGATTATGATCTAGGAGATATAAAACAACTTGTCGGATATGTTGGAACTACAACGTCTTTCACTGCTGATACTGTATTATCTGTAGGAGTTCCTATTGCACCACAGGGTACTACATTTACTATTTCTGCAGGTTCTGGAGGAATAAGTACTGTAACAACATCAACTTCTACTTTTGGAGTGGGAATTAACACTGGAGATATTTTTGTTTATACTAAGTCCGGAGAAACAGTACCTACTTATAATAGAGTTACTTCTGTAAATGCTTCTGCAAAATCTATAAGTATTGAAGCAACTACAAGTGTTTCTGGTATCAATAGTGGAGGACTACCTACAAGTATAACAAATACGAGTGGATTGTTTAAAGGAGTATCTACACTATTAAACAATAAACAATCATTTTTATTCGCCGAGTTACAGAATCAAAATGTTGCAAGCGTTGATGTTTCTGATGCTGAAATAGTTTATAGAAAATCCTATTCTGTAACCGTTGCATCTAACGGTTTGACAGCAACTTTAGAAAGTGACACTAGTATCACTTTGGAACCATTTGATGAGGAAGACTATTATTTAGTTTTTTCTGATGGTACTGTTGAAACATTAACTTCCAGTCAGTTTACAATTACCTCAGGAAGAACTTTAACTTTAGTTAATTTAAGTAAAAATGGTTCTGCAACCTTAACCGCTACTTTAAGAAAAAGAAGACTAAAATCTAGAAAGAAAGTTTTTAATAGATGTGCAGTTTTAGATATTAGAAATTCTAGTAGTCGTTCATCTGGAATAGGTAGTACCACCCTTAATGACGGTCTAACATATAGTTCATATTATGGTACAAGAGTACAAGACTCCAGAATATCATTAAATGTACCTGATGTAATCTTTGTTGCAGGTGTTTTTGAATCTTCTGATTCAAATGATGCTGAATTACCCAGATTGGAAGTTGTTGATTTAAATGCTAATATTTTAAATGCAATTAAAGGTGAAATAATTTATGGACAATCGAGCAATGCAATAGCAAAGTTTGTTGCAACTAATGGAACAAATCAACTAGAATTTGTATACATTAACGAAAATGCTTTCATTAAAGGTGAAAAAATTCTGTTTGGAGAATCAAACGTCAGTGCAAGAATAAGCTCTTTAATTGAAGGCGATAGAAATATCATGACTGATTTTCTTTTTGATAATGGTCAAACTTTAGAAATAGCTGACTATTCTTCGCTTAGAAGAAAATCGGGTGTAACTGCACCAACAAAGAGGTTAAAAATAATTTACGATTATTACTATATTGATCCTAACGATACGGGAGATTTTGTAACGGTTAGTTCATACGAACGTGAAAGATATTCTCAAGACATGCCAAGAATTTCTTACTATAGATCGAGTGATATTATAGACCTAAGACCTAGAGTTAGTCCATATAATAGTGCTTTAACTCCATTTTCTCCGTTTGAATTTGATTCAAGAAAGTTTTTAGCTTCAACAAATTCTAGTCCATATAATTTTGCTAAAGATAGAGATCTATTTTTATCATATTCTTATTATCTTGGTAGAATCGATAAATTATATCTCAATAGATATGGAGAATTTTTCGTTACAAAAGGAGTAGCATCACAGACTCCAATTGCTCCAAATAATATTGAAAATGCTATGGAAGTAGCTACCATTACTATGAGTCCATATGTTTATAATGTCAAAGATGTAATTGTCAAGTTATCATCGCATAAACGTTATAGAATGCAAGATATTGCAAGACTAGAAGATAGAATAAGAAATATTGAATATTATACTTCGTTGTCTCTCTTAGAAACTGATACTAAGAACCTATCTTTAAGAGACTCTCAAACTCAATTAGATAGATTTAAATGTGGTTTTCTTGTAGATAATTTCAAATCAATACGTTCAGGATCCTTAGGTGATTCTCAGCATAAGTGCAGTGTTGACACTGAAGAAGGAGTACTTAGACCTCAACACTATACCACTTCCATAGATCTTCTTTTAGGATCGGAATCTGTAACCGGAATATCTAATATTTCAAATCCAGACGCTGACTTAAGATTTGTAAAAGACTTAGGAAATCCAAATACAGTCAAAGTTGGAGATGTTGTTTGTTTGAAATATAGTGATGAAGTATTTTTAAAGAATACTTTTGCAACTAGAGTTGAAAATGTTAACCCATTCAATGTTGTTAACTGGATTGGATCTATCGAATTAAATCCATCAACAGATACTTGGATTGAGACCAGAGGATCGAAGAGAACAATCGACCAGGAAGGAAATTATGAAGCTACACTGAGAGCTCTTGGTGCTGATAGTAATACTGGATTATCTCCAATTGATTGGGGTTCTTGGGAAACTACTTGGACTGGTAGACAAGAAATTGCCAGACAAAATGTACATACTATATTCCAAGGATCCACCTTTGTGGGTTCTACCGGTACTTGGTGGAGAGAAGAACAAACTTTCAGAGATCAATATTTAACATTTGCAAATGTTACTACTCTTAATACTACAAGACAATCTAGACAAGGTGTTCAATATAAAGTTGGTGAAAGAATAGATTCTGTTAACTTGGGAACTTCTGTTGTATCTACAGAAATTATTCATGTAATGAGATCTAGAAATATTGAGTTCATAGCAAAAAGATTAAAACCAAAAACAAAAGTTTATGCGTTTTTTGATAATGTTGATATGAACAAATATGTTGTTCCAAAACTCATTGAAATTCAAATGGAAAGTGGTACTTTCACTGTTGGAGAAACAGTCGTTGGTACAGTAGGAACTACATCAATTAAATTTAGATTAGCAACTGCTAACCATAAGTATGGTCCATACAATCAACCTGAACAAGTTTTTACAGATAATCCATATTCTCCCACACAATTAATACCAATATCTTATTCAACGACATCAACTATATTAAATGTTGATACAGCTTCTCTAGAGTTACAATCTGCTTCTGGATTCTATGGACACGTCATTCCGAACATGCAACTAAGAGGCGAAACTTCTAAGGCAGTTGCAAAAATAATGGATGTTAGATTAGTTACTGATGTTTCCGGTACTGTAATTGGATCACTGTTTATTCCTGATTCAAGACTACAATCTACTCCATCATTTGAAACAGGAACAAAAACTTTCGTCCTTACAACTAGCTCCACAAACACCCCAATTGTTGGTGCTACAGATAGTATAGCTGATGTTAAATTTAGATCCTCCGGAACTATAAACAATACAGAAGAAGTTACTCTAAGAACAAGGAATGCAAATGTTGAGAGAACTAGTAGAACCGAAGAAAGAACTTTAACTTCTCAAGAGACAGAGTTAACAGCAGGAACTACTTTCATAAACCGTACTGTAGTTCAAACTAGATGGGTTGACCCAATTGCACAATCTTTTGAAGTTCCTGAAGAAACTGGAATTTTCATTACAAAATGTGATCTATTCTTTAGGACTAAAGATACTAATAATTTGCCGATTACAATGCAAATCAGAACTATGCAAACTGGTTTGCCTACAACAACAATCATTCCATTTGGTGAGGTTGTTTTAGATCCAAGTCAGGTAAATGTATCGGAAGATGGTAGAACTCCAACAACATTTACTTTCTCATCTCCAGTTTATCTTGAGAGTGGAAATGATTACTGTGTAGTATTACTTTCTGTATCTAATGAATACACTGTATGGATTTCTAGAATGGGTGAGGAAGATATAACAACATTGAATTTACCAGAGTCACAAAAAATAGTTGTGTCACAACAACCTTTATTAGGATCTCTATTTAAATCCCAGAATGGTGCTACATGGGATCCTAGTCAATTAGAAGATCTAAAACTAACTCTTTATAGAGCGAAGTTTGTTACCGGATCTTCTACAGTTAGATTCTATAATCCAAAATTAGACATCGGTAACAATCAAATCGTAACTTTAAGACCTAATCCATTAGATTGTATTTCTAAATCAACTTTGATTGGATTAGGAAAAAGTTTGACTTCTACAGAAGTTACTGGATTAACTCCAGGAAGTCCAATACTACAAAACAACAATCAAACTTTTAGATCGAATTTAAAGAGTATAGTTGGTTCTGTAGGAATTGGAAGTACGTTAGTGGTAACTTCAGCAGGAGCTGCATTTACATCTACATTTAAAACTTATTCTAATGTAGATTTAGTTTCCTTAACTGGTTTTGGTTTTGGTGCTAAAGTAAATCTAAGTGTTCAAAATGGAGTTGCTATTGCAGCTACAGTTTCTATTGGAGGTACTGGATATGCTTATGGAGATTCACTGAGAGTCAATTATACACAAACAGATGGACTTGGTAGTAATTTAATTCTTACTATTCCAAACAATGTAGGAATAATTTCTTCTTTCAATTCTTTATTAGTAGATAGAGTACAGGGAACTTTAAATCAAAATACTGTAGACAGTCTATACTATGTGGGTTCTTCTGGAACTTCACTTCTTGCTAATGCAACGGTAAATACAATAACTGATTTGACTGATGGATTGCATTTCAAAGTCAGTCATAATAATCATGGAATGTATTCTTTGGCTGATAAAGTCACACTTTCTGGAATTCAACCAGATCAAAAACCAGAAACATTGAAGGCTTTATATGATTCTACCTCTACAAGTGATATTTCGGTAAGTTCTGTTGGAATATTCACTAGTTTTGAAAACGTTCCTGTATCTTCAGTAAACCCTGGATATATTTTAATTGATAATGAAGTTATCAGATATACTGGAATAGTTACATCAACAAGTAGTCTAATTGGAATAACTAGAAATATTGATGATACTATTTCTGGATCATATGATATTGACTTCCCCATCTTTAAATATGAATTAAACGGAGTATCTCTAAGAAGAATCAACAAAACTCATAATTTATCTGATACAAACTTAGTAACTTATCCAACTGATTTGGATTACTATTATGTTAAGGTTGGAATGAGTAGTAGGGGTATTGATAGAACACCAGGAAATGGTCTTGGATATCCTGCTCTATACTTTAACGATGATAAGTCTTGTGGATCATATGATATTGTTCCTCTACTTGGATCACCAAGAGGACCTAAAGCGACTCAGAATATACCATTTAATGTTATTAGACCAAATATTCAAACATTATTACCACAAAAAACTTCTATATCTGCAAAGGTAAGAACTTTCAGCGGATCTACACCAGATAGCAATTTAACTCCATTTTTAGATCAAGGATTTGTTGATGTATCTCTAAACTCAAATAATGAATTTAATTCACCAAGAATTATCTCTTCTCAAGTTAATGAAGAAACATATCTATCAAGTTTTCCTGGTAAAAAATCTCTCACTATGGAGTTGACATTATCAACTCAAAATGAAAAAGTTTCTCCAATGATTGATTTGGATAGAGTTAATTTAGTTACTATTGCTAATAGAATTAATTCTAAAGTCGTAGACTATTCTACTGATCCAAGAGTTAATTCTCTGAAAGATGATCCAACCGCAGCAACATACTTAAGTAACATCGTTATTTTGGATAAGGCTGCTGATAATTTGAAAGTTTTCTTTGATGCTTTCCGTCATTCTACAAATGACATTAGAGTATGTTATAGAATCTTTAGATCGGATTCTCCTTCAGAACCTCAACTTTGGCAGTTATTCCCAGGATATGATAACTTGGATGCAAATCTACAAGTCATTAATTCGGCTAAAAACAATGGAAGACCTGATAAAAATGTAGCAAGTTCTACATCCGAAGATAACTTCAATTCTTATGAATTTACTGCTGCTAATTTACCACAGTTTAATGGATTCCAGATAAAGATCTTAATGTCGGGAACTAATTCAGCATTTGTTCCAAAAATTAGAGACTTTAGAGTTATTGCAACGATTTAAAAATTATGTTAGTACCTGTAGAAGGAAACATGGGGTTGTTTCGAGATGAGAACTCCAACGCTATTCTAAACTGTTCAGATTCTGAGTATAAAAAATATTTGGAATTAAAAACAGAAAAAATAAATGAAGTTGATAGATTGAATCAAATTGATAATAAAGTGAATGAAATAGATCAACTGAAGTCTGATGTGAATGAAATGAAGGATATGATGAAGTTAATTTTATCTAAATTGGACTCTGGATCATAAATACTTAAAAACGGATTCTAATAATGGCGGCAAGGAATGTAAACTTAGTTCTTGAACAAGGGGTTGACTTTCAAGCCACCTTTACAATCAGGAATACTAATAACGCACCATTAAATTTAACTGGGTATACGGGAATTTCCTCAATTAGGAAACATCCAACATCTTCCACGACATATCCATTAACACTAACTTTTCCCGATAGGATCAATGGAAAAATTGCAGTTTCTATGGGATATACTGCAACTGACGCGATTGAAGGTGGTCGTTATGTTTATGATGTTATTCTTATTTCTCCTAATTCTTACAGAACCCGAGCTGTTCAAGGAAATGTTCTGGTAACTCCAGGAGTATCATAATGACAGATTACTTAGTAACGTTAAATGAACCAGGTCCTTATAGAATTGGTGTTGACTATGAAATTCCCACCAAATCTATTCAGTATGGGAATATCATTCTTGACAATATAAACTCTCAGTTTACTGGAACTGCACATACTTTTGGATTAGCTGCGACTGGGACATCTTATGTTCCAATCAATGATCAACAACTGATTGTTGTAAAAAACAATCTTGTAATGGAACCAATTGAAGATTATACAACATCCACAAATAATATAATATTTACTGTTGCTCCTAATCCTGGAGATGATGTTTTTATTATTGCTCTTGCAACAACAGCGGATTTAACCAGAACAATCAACTATGTTATAGATAGTGGTTCATTTGCAATGATTCCTGGAAATAAGGGTTCAGTTACTTTGGATGTAAGTGGGGTCATAGAATCTTTAGTAATTTTGTCAGACCAACAAGGGGATCTGACTTTAGATATTAAAAAATCAACATACTCGACATTTCCAACCTTTACTTCTATAGTTGGTGGAGTATATCCACAAATGACAAATGCTAGAAAAGTTAGAGATGATAACCTAGTTAATTGGGACACAACTTTGGTTGCTGGTAATATTTTGACCTTTGATGTGGTATCTGTGAACAATATAAATCGTTTTCTAGTTTCTTTAAAATTAAAATTATAAATAAAGATAGTTATTACAAATCATAACCTGTAGGGGAGTTGTTTAAATGGCGCTATTAGTTCCAAATATTGGAGAACTTGAGTCACTCAGATACTTGGTTGCACAGAACAACCACACCGCAAGTCTTGCTGACCAGTCTCCCAGAAACCTAGTTTTAAAACTTTTTACAAGTAACACGACTCCAGCTGAGTCTGATGTTCCTTCTGCAACCAGATACTTTGAACCATATGGAATTGGTAATACCAATGCTTATGGATTTGCTCCAACCACAGGTTATCCATATTGTGTTAATAATAGATCAGATCAAACATATACTTCACAAACTGGTATTCTACTAAACGGATCTCGTTGGAGAATTAACCAGGTCGGTTCTGGTACAACCGCAACATACCCAGAACAAACATTCACCTTTACTGGAGATGCAGGTGATGTCTACGGTTACTATGTAACTCGTGCAAACAACATGCCTGTGGCTGTACAAGGCGTTGTTCATGCGGCTTCTGTAGGAATTGGAACCACAGTTTCCAAGGGTGATAACACTGATCCAGTTATCGGAGTTATTGGCAATCAATATATTACTATTGACCCAGATCAAAGCGTTGATGATCTAACCTTAGGAATGGTTGTTGGTGGTAATGCTGGAATCCAAACCGGAACTCAAGTCATTGGTATTGATAGGGCTCTAAAAGTTGTTTATCTAGATAAATCACTCATTGATAACATTCAGGTTGCAACTGACCCAAGTGTAACTTTTAGTTATGGTAAGATTGTATCAAATGGCCACCAACTTGTTGCTGGTGATATTCTCTATGTTGCTGCTGGTACAGGAAACACAACTTTAACATCTTCCACGTATACCGTATTCAGTGTTCCAAACGCTAACGAGTTCTATACAACCCCTGCACTTACTCCAACACCAAACGCAACTTCTGGACTAAGCAGTGCAACTCTTTATAGTTCTATCATGTATGCTGAGAGATTTACGAATGGTCCTTATACCATTCAAAATAACGGCGACCAAATTAAGATCACTCTTAACGTCGCTCTAGACTGATATCTAAATAAATATATCATTGGATTTTTGGGGATTGTTGAACACAGTCCCCTTTTTTATTCTAACTCCCCCTTCCAGGTGAAGATGAATATTTACGTCTACGATTCATCTACTATCAATGAATATTTGTCGGACGATTGTGGACTCATTTCATCGTCGCCGATAGAGGTTTTGGATTGTGGTGGAATAGTTGAAACATATAATTATACTGAAGACTGTTATGCAATTAATTGTTCCGAAACTTTGTATCCTTTTGGAAGTATAAAAATATCCAATTCTAAACAAACTTGTTATAAGAAAGTTTCTTCTGAATTTGTACGATTTGAAAATTTAAATAAGAAATCTATAATACTAACAGGTATTATTATCACATGGTACGGCTATGGAACTTTATTTGAAATTAATGATGGACTAATAAGACAAGTTGTACCTGATGTTTCCGGTGGAGGCATAGTATAATGACATTATACCAATATTCCGGATCAGGTTCTTTAAGCCAATTTTCAAGTAGTAGTAATAATAAAACGGTTTCATATAACCTATCTTCTGTTTATCTCTACACAACGGAAGATTTCGGTAACGTATTTGAATTGCAACCTAATGGTTTTAGTAATAATACTATAGATTTTAGTCAAACAACACATACATTTGATGAGATTAATGTAGGTCTTGAAGGACTTATATTCAATGATTATGGAGATCTTTTAGCTGCAAGTGAAACTGAAGATTATGGACCAATAACAGGGTTTGGCGCTACAGAAACCCTCTATCCATTTGGAACTATAACTTTAAGTGGATCTGCAATAACACAGTCCAACTATAGATTATACTTTACTGGATCTGCAATAGAGAAATTTGTCCATAGTCCAGATAATTTATCTGGTTCTCTATTCGGTTTTGGCGAAAAAATTGAAAATAGATCTTATGATTATAATTTGGAATCAGTATTTAATGATTCTGATGATTATGGATCCATTACAAATATTTCTGGATTTATAGATGATTATGAGACAATAACTGAACCTGGACTTCTTCTAGAATATGGATTAATAACCGAGCCTATAACCGGCGGCATAGTATTACCATTTGGAACTATAACTTTAAGTGGATCTGCAATAACTCAACCAAATTATAGGTTGTATTTCTCTGGATCTGCAATAGAGAAATTTGTACATAGTCCCGACAATCTTTCTGGAACTTTATTTGGATTTGGTCAAAAGATAGAGTCTATTACTTTTGATTATAATGAAACATCTATTTCTGAAAATATTCTTGATTATGGATTAATATCTAATGAGTTTAGTGGAGTTGGAGATTATGGTAATCTTAGTGAATATTCTGGAAGCTCTGCATTCGATAATTATGGATTGATTTCTGATCCAACTCCAACAGAAACATTTACGTATCCATTTGGTACTTTATCATTCTCTGGTTCTTCATCACAATTATTCGTAAAAGGACCATATTCTCCATCAGGATCTATATTTGTATTTTCTGGATCTGCTTATGCAGAATCATTTACTGCAGATACTCCAGACAATACTCAACTATTCCAGATCTCTGGATCAGCTTTACCCTCTGATGTAGACGTTTATGTTGGTATAGGAACTTTATTCTCTGTTGGGGAAAAGGTTGAAAGTGTTACGTATGATTACAACATAGATTCGATAACTACAAATTCTCTAGAAGATTTTGGATTAGTATCTATTGCATCTACGGAATCATCTGATTGGGGATTAATTACCTTATCAGTAGATGATGGTATTGATAATCTTGGATCGTTGATAGGAAATCCATTTGCATCTACACCATTCGGAACAATTACATTATCCGGCGATTCATTATTAAGTTTCCAGAAAGGTCCATTTATACCATCAGGATCTATTGTATTCTCTGGATTTGGTGGTGTACAATCATTCACCGCAAATACCCCAGACAATACTCAACTATTCCAAATTTCTGGATCCGCTCTAACATCAGATGTAGACATTTATGTTGGCATAGGAACTCTATTCAAGTTTGGTGAGAAGATTGAGAGTGTCACTTATGATTATAATGAATCTTCAATAAGTGATAATGAAGATGATTTTGGATTAATAACAAACCTTGATACTCAGTTCAGTGATTATGGATTTATTAGTGAATCTGGTGGCGGTCAGGTTGATGATGATTATGGCCTAATATCACAAGTTGTAACTGCAATATCTGGATATCCATTTGGATCTCTAGTTATTTCTGGAACAGCTTCAGACATCAAAGAAACCGATTCTTATATTGGTCTTGGAACTATATTCTTATCTAGTCAGAGTGAACTTGTTGAAGTTGAATCTTATGATGGATCTGGAACAATCTTTGTTTCTGGAACTGCAGTTGAAAAAGATATAGATTCCTATGTAGGTGTTGGAACACTTACACTTTCAACATCTGCATTTGAATCAGAAATTGAGATATATGCTGGATCAGGAACTCTTACTCTCTCCGGAATTGCAACTGAAAGAGTAACATTTAATCCCCCAGAAACTACCCAACTCTTCCAGATTTCTGGGACCGCAGTTGAGAAAGATGTTGATTCTTATGTGGGCTTTGGAACAATCTTTATTAGTGGAGAACTCGTACATCCAAATATTGATTATACCCCACATTATGGTATTGAGAAAAACATTGGAATCGGTACTACAGGAATTCAACTTTCTGGATCTGCAACAGATGTATATTCTGCACAAACTCCAGAAAATACTCAACTATTCCAGATTTCTGGTATTGCAACCGAAAGAGTAACATTCAATCCTCCAGAAAATAATCAACTCTTCCAGATTTCTGGTGGATATGTAGACCTAAAGGCTACAAATTCTTATGTTGGTACTGGTGGTACTATAACACTTTCTTCCACATTAGTAGAGAAGAATACAGAATCCTATGTTGGAGTTGGCACTGTCACATTCTCTGGAACTGCTCTAGAGTCTCTCTCTGCTCAAACTCCAGAGAATATAATTCTCTATACATTCTCTGGAACTGGTTTAGAAAGTGAAACTGAAGTTTATACTGGTCTTGGAACTGCGTTTATTGATGTTTCTTCTAGAAACTACTCTCCAGTATATCCACGAAATGCTCTACCTACTGATCCAAGTTCCGGTATTGGCACTATCAGAATTAATGATGATGATGGTCTTACAATTACAAGAGCTGTATTACCTTACTTCGCCAAAGGTGGAATTGTTCTTTCCAATACAGGTAATGAGAGCTTCACAAGAACAAATTATGATGGCAGTGGTTTAATTACGGTATCTGGAGTTTCTTCTACAAGAGAAATTGCAGTTTATACTGCAGTTGGATTTGGTACAATTACATTTGCTACCGAAACATTAATTGAAACTGATGTTGATGCTTATTCTGGATCTGGTTCTATTATAGTTTCTGGTGCATCTATTGATAGAAGAATTGATAATTACAACGGAGCTGGTTCGATTGCATTCCTTTCCGGAGCTTCGGAATCACTCGTAGCGCAGACTCCAGAAAATACTCAACTCTTTACAATTTCTGGATCTGCAGCCGATGCATATTCTGCACAAACTCCAGAAACTGAAGTTCTTTATCAATTTAGTGGCAATATCAGTGAGTCTAGAACTTATGGATACGAAGGTTCTGGCCAGGCAACCTTTAGTTCTGCTGCAGTACCAATTTTCGAACCAAGAGTATTTGGTACTGGATTACTAAGGTTTGCAACTTATCTAAGTGATAGTCTATACGATACTTGTGATTCCACTGATCTTACTTCAGATTATCAGATTTCTGCGTTTGTTAAGTTTGTTTCTAATCCTCCAGAAAATACTGTTCTTTATAATTTCAACGGATCTGCATCTACAACAGAAATTCAAGTTTACACATACTCTGGATTTGGTTCTGTTGGAATATCTGGATCACATATTAGTAGTAAAACTAAGTCAGTTGTTGGAATTGGAACTCTCAGTATTACTTCAACGGCAGTTAAGAAAGATATTGATTCTTATGTTGGTTCTGGATCTATTGCAATTCTTTCTGGTTCTGCAGAATCCAAAGTTTCTGTTATTCCACGATCTACTGTTCTATTCAGTATTTCTGGAGTTTCTTCGACCAGAACATTCAAGATCAAGACTTATTCTGGAGTCGGAACTGCATATTTCAGTGGATCTGCATCTACCAAAGTATTATCAAGACGTTCTTACTCTGGAGTCGGTACAATTTATCTCTCCGGAGAACTTGTACATCCAAATATTAAATTCATACCAGCATCTAAAGGTGCCGGTCTCATCAACATTAATGGTTCTGGACTTGAAAAAATTGGATATAAGTATATACCAATACCACAAACTCTATTCGCATTCTCTGGTGGATTTGAATCATTTACAAAAACCGGATATATTGGCGTCGGAACAATTTATATTCAACCTACTTCTTCTTCTTCAACTATCAATAATCCTTACCAAATCCCAAGAGTTTATGTCACAATCATTTAATTAATTTAATGATAAATATATCAGAAGAAAGAGTAGTTTGGGTTACGTCGTACTATGACTAAGCAGGTACAGCTCAGAAGAGGAACAACAGCTGAACACGCAACATTTACAGGAGCAGTAGGTGAATTAACCATTGATACTAGTAAAGACATCGCCGTTGTTCATGATGGAGTCACTACCGGTGGTCATGAACTTGTAGGTGTTGCTGCTACTGGACAAACAATTGTTAATAAAGATGGACTTGCAATTGGTTCTAGTATAGCTAGTTCTCCATTGACAGTTATAGGAAACTCATATATTTCTGGAATTGGTACTTTTGGCGACGATGTTAATGTTGGATCTGACCTAACAGTTTCCGGGGATGCAACATTTGCTGGAATAACAACTACATTAGGCGTAACTATTGGGGTAGGAAATACCGATTTAATAGTAAATGGTACTGCAAGGATAACCAATACTTTGTCAATTGGTACTAGTACTATAACTTTAAATGGAAATACTAATACGATAAGTGCTGAGACTGCTTCTTTTACTAGATTATCAGTCAGTGGTGAGAATGTAACTGTTGCAACTTTTGGTAAAACAGTTACAAATACAGTTTCTTCGGGATCTACATCAATTCCAGTAAATAATACAACTTCTTTATTGGTGGGAGATTTAGTTAACGTTACTGGTATACTTACACATGTCCCAATTGTTGGATTAGGAACTACTTCAGTAACTTCTTTTTATGAAACTGGATCAACGACCTCAATTTCAACAACAGTAAGTGCAGGATCCACTGTTATTGGTGTATCCACAGATGTTGGCATTTCAACATCAAATTTTATTTCTGTAGCTGGAATAATCACCAATGTACCTATTGTTGGATTTACAACTACTTCTTTAGGTAATGTTTATAACTTAGTAAGTATTACTGGGGTAGCTTCAACTGTATCTTCAGCTTCAACATCTTTCCCAGTTAATGCGACAACTAATGTTATTGTTGGTGACTATGTGAGCGTTGCTAATAGTACTACTGGTGCTATTTTAGTTAATAGACAACAAATATTAGGATTAGGATCTACTGATGGAACTCCATATTATCTAACAATCAATACTACATCTATTTCAACAACTGTAAGTATTGGATCAACTATTATTTCAATTGGAAGTACATCTGGAATTACCACAAGTTCATTTATTACCGTATCTGGAATTATCACCAATGCTCAAGTTGTTGGTGTAATTACAACAGGACTCACAACTTCTTATCAAACTTCCGGTTCAACTACCGTAGCTTCTACTGTAGCTACTGGATCAACGGTAATTTCTGTTGCTTCAACTTCTGGAATAGTTGTTGGAAGCGCTATTGACATTACTGGTATATTTGATAAGGTAAGAGTTACTGGTATAGGCCTCACTACAATAACAATTGGCGCAGGAAATACTTACAATAGTACTATATCATCTGGATTGGCTCTAACTTCATTTCTAGTTTCTGAGACTCTAAACTATGCTGCTCTGATTGGATCTGGAAGTACTTCAAATCAAGTTTTACCATCAGGAACATCTGTAAATGTAAATTCATTCATTACTCCATCAATACCTGTAGTAATCATTGGGTCTTCTGTTGGAACTAATTTGGGTATAGGTTTTACTGTAACTTATGAAAGACTAACTACTCCTACTGGACCTGCTATTCTAATTGGATCTGGAAACACTTCAAATCAGTCCATTCCAGTTGGAACAGCTGTATCATACACATTTTTAAATAATGTAAGGTCAACTATTATTATTGGAACTGGAAATACTTCAACTTCTGTTATTTCTGCGGGATCTTCTCTTAATATTATAAGACAAGAATCGGTGCAGAGTGATTTAAATATTAATAATTTGAAAGCGGTTGGTATTACAACTATTGAACAATTAGTTCTTTCTGGTCTAACTTTCCCAACTATTGATGGAGCAAAAGGACAAGTTCTTGCTACCGATGGTGCTGGTAATATTGGATTTACCACTGGTGGTGGAGGAGGAGGATCTAACGTAATTCTTAGAGTATCTTCTAAGACAGGTAGTGACAGTAATGATGGCAAGATTCTTCCTCTTGCAACTATCAGAAAAGCAACTCAACTTGCATCTATGGTTGGAGAACCGGTAACTATTCTCGTAGAAACTGGTGAATATGTAGAAGATAACCCAATTATTGTCTATGATGAGGTTTCTATTATTGGAGATTCTCTAAGAAATATCGTAGTAAGACCTCAAAATGCTGGTAAGGATTTATTTAAGGTCAGAAATGGTTGTTACCTCACAGGAATGACTTTTAATGATTATATCAATCCTACTACTAAAGTTCCTCAGCACACTTATAATTACTCCATAGCTTTTGACGATCCTTATGATTCATCAATATCTAGAACTGGTTATGCTGCTACAGCTATTGTAGATATCACAAATGCTGTCTATACGCCATCAACCGGCATTTTAACTGTTACAACAGCTACACCACACCAATTATATTCTCCAAACAGTGTAAGACTTTCTGGACTTGCATTTACTTGTGGATATGATGAGGTTGGAGTTAGTACATTTAGATATACTAATACAACTGGTGTTTCAACTTGCACTACAGTAAATGTACATGGACTATCTACTGGTAGCAAAGTATTTTTAGCAGGTCTTGCATTTACTTGTTCTGCAGAACATGCTGGAGTAACCACCACAATTTTCCCAGATGGGACCAGTCAATATGGAAGGATATTTACGGTAACTAGTGTTGGTAGCACCAATACATTTACATTTAATGCCGGAATTTCGACAATTGGACATAATTATGTAAGTGGAGGTACTGTACAAAAAGCACTAATTTACCCTGAAGCAAATTCCGATGGAAGAATTGATTTTGGTGTTATCAGTGTAGGTTCTTCAACTACATTTACCATTAGAGCTGGAGTTACTACTGTACCACACTATTATACTCAAGATGGTACGGCTAGAATTTCCAAACCAATTATTAATAAATCTCCATACATACAAAACTGTTCTATTCTTTCTTTCCTTGGTGGTAATGGTATTCTTGTAGATGGTAATAAGATTGCTAGTCAAAACGAAGCAATCGTTCCCGAACTTGGAGAAAGACCTACTGCAGGAGAAGGACCGGAATTTGGTAAGTCAATGGTTGCTGCAACCTTTACCATGGTATCTTTTGGTGGTATTGGTTGGAGAACAATTAACGATGGATATGCACAGGTTGTTTCTTGTTTCCAAATTTTCTGCCGTTATGCATCCTTAACTCAGTCGGGTGGTTACCTATCAATCACTAACTCCGCTACAAACTTTGGAGATTTTTCTCTTAGATCCACAGGTTTCAGTCCAAATGCTTTTGCATTTGATAAGGGACGTATTGCCGCAACTGGCACTAGAGACGGACTTCAAACACTCAAGGTCATTGGACTTGGTAGAACCGACCAAGATCTTTATGTTTTACAATTCTTAGATAATAATCTTGCCAATAGAACTGGTGATTTCAAACCAGTTGTAACAAGTCAAGAATTTAACGGTGGTCAAATTAGCACCACAACAAACATTTTCAACATTTCAGGTCACCCATTCAGTAACTTAGATCCAGTTGTATATCTTGGAAATGAAAACGACGCAAATCCACAGTTTATTAGTGGAATGGTTCCAGGAAACCAATATTATGTTTCATATATTGATGCATCTAATTTCTACCTCTACCAAGATGAAGGTTTAGAAACCATTGTAACTATTGGATCTACATTTGTAGGCATTAATACATTATCTAAAAATAATCAAGAATTTTTTGTAGAAGAAATCTTTGATACTCATGGTTCATACCAAACAGTCAGTCTTGCATCAACTTCAAGTACACTTAAGTTTGTATCTGGAAGACAAATTACTCAAACCGTAACAGGGGGTAATGCAGTTGGTTATGCACTGACATTTAATTCAACCTCAAGACAACTTGTTGTTTCTGTAGAGGCTGTTGCTGGAGTTAGGAGATTCTTCTCCACTGCGGGTGGAAATATTAGTGATCACAATGCATCCCCAGTTTCAATTGGTGTAACTGCTGTTGCTGGAATAACAACATATAAAACGGTAGACTTCAAAGTAGATTCTACTAATACAGGAACCGTTATTGCTGGTATTAGCACACTTCCAGAAAATTACTACTTACATTTCCATAGACCATCTATTATTAACTCTTCTGGTCATACATGGGAATATTCTGGATCTGGAACTGATTACAATGCACTTCCTCAAAATGGTGGTAAAGGTGATGCTGCAACTGAACAGGTTTCAGAACTTGGTGGTAGAGTATATGCTTCTGGTACTAATGAACTTGGTGACTTTAAGATCGGTGATCAGATTACTGCATTTAACAGAACTGGTAACATTATCTTCAACAACAAAGTTACAATCGGTCAGTTAGATAGTATTCGTCTTTCACTCTCTGGTGGTGTAGCCGTTGAGGAATTCTCTACAGACGTAAATCTTGGAGAAGGTGAGATTGGTGGACCACAGAATAAGAGAGTTTCTACTCAACTTGCTGTAAGATCTTTCCTTGGAAATAGACTTGGGACATTCATTGATAAGACGGTATCTGCAAATGCAGTTCCGAATGCAGTTGTTCAGTTAAATGCTAATGGCCAAATTAACCCAGATCTAATTCCTCCAAAAGTTGTTAATTATAACATTACCAACGTTGGTGGCGGCAGAACTATGTTATCCAACCAAATTCCATCAATTAATATTCTTCAGGGGGACACTGTTGTTGAGCCGGATGATTCTTATGTACTCGTTAATGATGTTTTAAGTCAATATCTGGTCTTAGATACTGATGGAAGAGATTATAACTTCAATAATGGTAATGTAGTTACTTCCGCACTTGCTGAAGCAGTTACTGGCGTTGTTACGGCACCTCCTAGAGGACTTGCAATTGGTGTTGGTACAACTGGGTACGTAGATTATAATTACGTTGGTTATGGAACCACAGGCCTTGTTAAGGGCGTGATGTTGGGTGGTATAATTAATGCTGCTGGATCTGGATATAATGTCGCTGGAGTTTATACTGGAGTACAATTACTCACACAGACAGGTGTAGGTACTCAAGCCACTGCTAATATTACGGTTAGTGCTGGTGGTAGTGTAACGAGTGTAGATATTCATGGTGGTGGTAGGTACTACGCAAGTGGAAACATTGTTTCTGCTGCGGCTACTGCTTTGGGTGGAAGAACTGGTGGATCTGACTTCCAGTTCACTATTAATGACGTTGAAACTAGACTTTACATTGGTCTTACAAATAATCAAAAGTTTGCTGGTTCTTCAGCTCTGGCCGATTATATTGCAGATAATGATGCAGCTGGTATTTCTACAGTATTAACTACAAGATATGAAGTAACCTTTACACCTACAGATATTTCGGTTGGAGGTAATATTGACTTCATAAATGATAGAATTGTGGTTGGAGCCGGTAACAGTTTTGTTAATGGAGATCCAATCATTTATGACGCAAATGGTGGTAACATTATTACTGTTGGTGGTCTTGGTATTATTAACTTGTCTACTTACTATGTTAAGGTAGTTGGAGCGGGTACTTCAGTTGAATTACACAGAACATATCAGTTAAATGATCCATTAGATCTAACTGGTAGTGGAACAGGTACACACAAACTTGCAAGAGCTGTAGTAAACGTAGAAGAGGATGCTCTCGTAATAGTTGGTCACGGATATTCAACTGGTACTCCAGTTAGAGTGACTGGATCAACACCAGTTGGAATTGATACTCATGCATTCTACTATGTTGGTTCAATAACAACTAACTCATTTACATTCCACGAAACGCAATCTGATGCATTGTCTTCCGTAAATGGAGTAAGTTTCAATACAATTGCAATTGGATCAACTTCTACTGGTACAATAACTCTAACAAAACAAAACGTAAGATATGCTTCTGTTGTTAATACTTCATCCACAAATCCCAATAACTGGGCTTTACTTGCTAGAGACAGTATTGACGCTTCTAACATTGTATCTGGAGTAATTTCACCTACAAGACTAGGAACTGGATCTGCAAACTCAGACACTGTTCTTACCGGTACTTCGGAATATAAGAAGAATGTCTTCTCAGTGGGCATTGGTACGACTCAACCATTAGGTGTAAGTTCTTATACAAGTGCAGATTTAGCTGCAGGTGGAGTTGGAGTTAACACATATTATGGTTCATTAAATTTTACAGTCACTAGAGCTGCTGGATCTGCAGATCTTTATTCAACTCTTGGTGTTGCAAGATTTAAGACCAGTACCTTCTCTGTAGATACTGATGGTAATGTTCAGATTAAAAATTCACTAACTGGTGATGTTGATGCTGCTACTCTAGGTGGTCAAACCGGTGCTTATTATCTAAACTCACTAAATCATACTGGCGCTGTTCCTATTACCAGGGGTGGTACTGGTCAAAATGGTGTTCCTGCTGCAGGTGCAATTCTGCAGGGTAATGGAACTGCTTATAACTTAACTACTGCTCCAATATTTACAGGTATCACAACCTTCAGTGGCGGCACTGCATCATCTTCAACAACAACTGGACAGGTTGTAATTACTGGTGGTCTTGGAGTTAGTGGAAATATTAACCTAGGAGGAACCTTAAATGCGGTTTCCAAGTCATTCTTAATTGATCACCCAACAAAACCAGGATACAAACTCCAATATGGTTCTCTTGAGGGTCCAGAAAATGGAGTATATGTAAGAGGTAAACTTGTTGGTTCGGATACAATTCAACTTCCAGATTACTGGACTGGATTAGTTGATGAAGAAACAATTACCGTAACATTAACTCCAATTGGACAAACTCCAGTTCTACATAGTGCAGTAAGTACAAGTATTTCTGAAGTAAAGGTAGCTAGTGCAGGTGATATTAACTGTTACTATGTTGTTTACGCAGAAAGAAAGGATACTGAAAAACTTGTTGTAGAATTTGAGGGGGTTTGATAGATGACAATATCGGTAGGAAGTTCTTCTTTTATTTCTGATGGATTAATTTTATATTTTAATCCATCAAACCCCAAAAATTACCTATTGAATGAAATTGAGGTTTTATTAATTGGTGGTGGGGGAGGTGGATCGGAAAATCAATATGATGATGGATCCGGAGGTGGTGGAGGGGGATTTTTACAGAGGGTTACGAATGTCTCTTCATCTACAGCTTATACTATTACTGTGGGTAATGGAGGTGGAACTGGTGGAAGTGGATCTGTCGGTGGAAATACCAGTGCTTTTGGGTTAATTGCTTATGGCGGCGGCGGTGGGTCTAGTCATAGGAGTAGTGGTGGAACTGTTGATGGAGCTAGTGGCGGTGGATCAGGTGGACAATACTCTTCAGATATTCCAGTAGTAGGTAGAGCAATATATGGCGATCAAGGAAATGATGGTGGTGCAAGTATAACTTATGGTGGAGGAGGTGGAGGAGGTGCGGGCTCTGCAGGACAAGGTTCAATAACTTATGGTCATGGCGGTTATGGAGGCAAAGGTAGAGCTTCTTCAATATCTGGAACTTTAAGATATTATTCTGGAGGCGGAGGCGGTTTTGGTTATGCTAATTTGGGTAGAGGTGGAATCGGTGGAGGTGGTTCTACGGGAGTTTCTCCACAAGCGAATAGTGGTGGTGGAGGAGGTGGAGGAAAAACCACCGGAAACAGAGCTACTGGTGGTGCTCAGGGAGTTGTGATAATTAGATACCCTGGTCCACAAAAAGCAACAGGTGGTAATACTATTACTTATATTGGTGGATATACTATTCATACATTTACTTCAACTGGAACGTTTACCACTCTTGGCACACCATCTAATGGTTCTACTGTTTATGGATTGTATGATCTGAGTAATAATTTAAATTCTGCAAATACCTTAGGAGCGTCTTATGCTCCTACTTACAATATTAGTGCATCGGGAACTTTACTTTTTGATGGATCTGATGATATTATTCAGTTTGATAGATCCCCCATTTTAAGTAATTTGAAAGCTTCTTTGGGAGGTGAAGGTTATACTGTTTTAATCTGGGCAAGATCTACGAGTACCACTGGCCAGTGGAGAAAATTAATAGGAAATGATGATGGCGAGAATTATATTGATCTATACCAAAATCCTAGTGGATATTATCATCAGGAGTGTGGATCAACGTTATATGTTGATGGTACACAAGTATCTCAGGGATCTTATTATATGCCAAACGCCGGTTATCATTTTTGGGGAGCCACAAATTATAACTCCGGCACACTAAATAATCCCAGTAGAGGATTTGGAATATTTAATGAACCAGATAGAGTTAGATCATATCAACTTGCAGGAAATTTGGGAGAAGTTTTTATATTCAATAGAGTATTAACTACAAACGAGATTAATTTAATTTTTAATTCCACAAAAAGTAGGTATGGACTATAATGGCTAACTCAGATAAAAATATTCTAATAACTCCCAATAAAAATGCCTCTGGTATTCCAGAAATTGCTCTGACTGGTTTTGGCAATTCTACAATTTCAGCAAATATTCCAGATTCTAACATTGGTACTTTAAATTTTTCTACAAGTACAAAAAATATTTTTTCAATTGATAGTGATCAAAATTCAAATATCCAACTATCTATAGGAAGCACTACATCTGGTAGTTTTTTAGAGCTCAAAAATTTTGGAAATTTAAGTATAAACACTCCAAAAACTACAATATATGGAAAGGGGTTGAAATTATCAAAAGTAAAACCAACAACATCTCCTTCCGTTAACGGAAAAATTGCTTACGATTCCGTACAAAAAACTTTGGTAGTTAGCAATTCAACTACATGGACTTCTTATAGTTCTCCAACTTATGTACAAGATGGACTTATAGTTTACTACGATGCTTCCAGACCAGACTCATATCCAGGAAGTGGTAGCGTAGTTTACGATATTAGTGGAAGTTCTATTGGATCTGGTGAAATGCATGGAACAATGGGAAATGTTGGGTTTAGTACTGAAAGAGGTGGAGCCTTAACATTTAATGGATCCAATTCTTATATTGATGTCAATAATAGTAGTGATTTATTGCGAGATTTTTCTGGATATACTGTAGAGTGGTATACCAAGATAACTACAGCTACTGCATGTGAAATTTTTGGTAATTATGGTCCTTCGTTTACAACTAATTACTTGTGGATTGCAGCAAGATATGGACATTATTTAAATGGAGCAAATCCTTATTTTGTTGCAGGACCTTACACTGAGGCTGCTCCTCTTGAACCGGGATACACTTATCATGGAGCGGTGACTAGAGATCCTCAAACTAGAAATACGATGTTGTATTTGAATGGATTTTTAAATACAAGTTCTACTGCAGATGCAAGAATAGGAAATGGAATCAATTATAGAATTGGATTGGATGTAAACTCAAGTACGGCCGAACCTTTTGGTGGTAGTTTATATTTAATCAGAGTCTATAATAGACCTCTTACCCCTAAAGAAATTCAAATAAATTTTGAGTCCGCAAGGACCAGAGTTGGATTATAAATATCTTTTATGAAGACTAATAATAGGAAAAAATAATGACCATAAGAGTTGGATCTGGAATAATTAAAGATGGTCTTATTTTGCATCTTGATGCAGCTGATCAGTTAAATTATCTACTTTCCGTTGTTGAAGTTCTTGTGGTCGCTGGCGGTGGTGGTGGCGGTGTTTGTTATGGAGGAGGAGGTGGTGGAGGAGGAGTAGTATATTCAAATTCGTATTCCGTAACACCTGGTACTGGTATAAACGTTTCCATAGGTAATGGTGGAACTAATCAAGTAAACGTTGTCGGTAATGGTGGCCCTGGAGGCAACTCTTCTTTTGGTAATTTAACTGCTATTGGTGGCGGCTACGGCGGCGGTAATTGTGGTAATGCAGGAGGTTCTGGGGGATCAGGAGGCGGTGGATCTGGTACAGGGTCTGCAAGAGTATCTGGTGGTACAGGAACTCCTGCGATGGGTTTTGATGGAGAAACTTCTATTCCCGCTGGTGGAGGTGGAGGTGGAGGTGCTGGTTCTTTAGGATTTAGAAGAGCTGGCGGGAATGGACTTCCATTTACCATTTCCGGATCTATTCAATACTATGGAGGAGGTGGTTCCGGCGGTGGACCAGAGGACATGCCAGGCGGAGCTGGCGGTGGTGGAATGGGGGGCACTGCAGTTGCTTCTGGAAGAGCAGATGCGACTCCTAACACTGGCGGTGGAGGTGGAGGTAGTATTATTTCCGGTTCTGGAGTTTCTGGTATAGGTGGATCAGGAATAGTAATTGTAAGATACCCTGGTCCACAAAAAGCAACAGGTGGTAATACTATTACTTATATTGGTGGATATACTATTCATACATTTACTTCAGCTGGAACATTTACTCCAAATTCTTTACCATCAAATAATAGTTCCATCAACGGATTATTTGATTTAACTGGAGATGGTAATACGGCTTTTCAATCTGGGGGAGTAACTTATAATGCAAGTAACTCTGGTGCATTAAATTTTGATGGGAGTAATGATTTTTTAACTTCTCCAGCATCCTCTTTGTTTTCATTTGGGACAGGGGATTTTACTTTAGAAATTTTGATATATCCAGAAAGTTTTTCTACTTATACCCATATGATCGCTCTTCCAGATCAAAATACATTTGCACTTAAAGCCAATGCATCTGATGGCCAAATATACTTTTATAGTCCATCTTATAATACTTTTGGTTCTACTTCGGGTTGGACTTTATCTTTGAATACTTGGAATCATGTAGTTTTTAAAAGAGAATCTTCTATAGGTTATGCTTTTTTAAATGGTATTTCTAGGGGATCTAAATCTGGATTTATTAACAATTTTACATCACGAGTATTAAATATCCACAATGGATGGCCAAATGAATTTACTCAATGTAGAATATCAAATGTAATGATATATAATAGATCATTAACTACTTCAGAGATCCAACAAAACTTCAATGCACTCAGAGGGAGGTTTGGACTATAATGGCTAACTCAGATAAAAATATTCTAATAACTCCCAATAAAAATGCCTCTGGTATTCCAGAAATTGCTCTGACTGGTTTTGGCAATTCTACAATTTCAATAAGAGTACCAGATGACACAACAGGAACTCTTTCTTTTGAAAATTCCGGTAGAAGATTATTTTCAATAGATACCAACTTAAGTTCGGGAGAATTGTTTAAAGTTGTAAATAATACTTCCCAAGCACCAGTATTCAATGTTAATTCTAATGGAAATTTAATTTTATCGCCAAAATTAGGGACAACAAATATTAGTGGAAATGGAATAACACTTCCATCTTATAGTAGCAATTCATTACCGGATGGAGAAGAAGGACTTTTAATATATGATAGAACACTAAAAATTGTACGTATATATTCAGATAATAAATGGGTAAATTTGGGAAATCCACCAATTGTAACTAGTGGATTGGCCCTTAGATTGGATGCAAGTGATATTCGTTCATATCCCGGAAATGGTTCAATATGGTATGATCTAAGTGGATATAATAACAACTGCAATTGGAGCAGCACACCTTCATTTGATCATAGGGGATTTTTTAGATTCAATGGATCAAGTCATGCAGGAGTTATTACCAATAATGGAAGTTTGAATACCAATTATGAACAAACTTTAATAATGGTACTGAAACATAATTATAACTCAGGAAGAAGAAATCCATGGAACCAAGCATACGCTGGTTTTGGAACTTGGACTCATGAACAGGGGGAAAATATTAGTTGGTATTTTGGTGATGGTGGCGGAGATAATAGTCCATACTTGGGATATAGTAGCCCATCAACACCCCGAAATAGATGGAACATTCTTGCTACTGTTAGAAATATTTCAAATTATCAGTGGTATTATGATGGAATTTCTACCGGTGTTTCTTCAAATCCTTATGCAGTTTTAACAGATAGTAGCGCAAATATTACAATAGGAAATGGATATGCTGGATATTGGCAAGGTGACATGGGAATGGTTCTTATGTACAGAAGAGCTTTGACTACTGACGAAATTCTCCAGACTTATAATGTCATAAGACTTCGTTATCCGATATAAATATAAAAAAAGATGATTTTACAATAATATAAATGGCAATAAGTATTGGCCAAACTTCTATTACTCCAACTAATGCAGATCTTCTTTTTTACTTAGATCCTGCGATTAGTTATAATTACACTTTATCTGACGTTGAAGTTCTCGTAGTCGCTGGAGGCGGCGGAGGAGGCGGCTGGGGAGGAGGAGGAGGCGGTGGGGGTGTAGTTTATAATAGATTGTATCCGGTGACTCCTGGTACTGGAATTAATATTTCTATTGGAAATGGAGGAAGTCCAGGAACTAACGCATATACCTCCGGTGGAGATGGAGAAAGTTCAGTTTTTGGTACTATTACTGCAATAGGTGGAGGAGGCGGCGGACATTATAATGGGAATAATGGTAGAGCTGGTGGATCCGGAGGAGGCGGCGGTGGAGCCTCAAATGCAACTTATGGATTCGTGACCACTGGTGGCTCTGGTACTCCGAGACAAGGAAATAATGGAGGTAGAGGTGGTGGGCTCCCTGACGGTTCAATCTATAATCCAGGTGGAGGTGGAGGTGGAGCTGGAGAACGTGGATATGATTTTGATATTAATCTTAGACTGGGTGGAAAGGGTGGAGATGGACTGCCATTTAATATTTCTGGAAGATTAAAATATTATGGCGGCGGTGGAGGAGGCCATACAGATGGTAGAGGTGGAACCAACTCAACTTCTTTTGGAGGAAAAGGTGGTGGAGGTCGTGGAGGAAATTATGGCATTCCACGAAGAGGATTAGATGGTGCTCCAAATACTGGAGGTGGGGGAGGGGGATCTTATGGAACCTCATCCGGATATGAGTGTGGTGCTGGTGGTTCTGGAGTAGTCATCATTCGTTATCCAGGATTACAAAAAGCATCAGGTGGAAACACTATCACTCAGGTTGATGGTTATACTATTCACACGTTTACTTCGGGTGGAACTTTTACTCCAAATACAGCACCAACAAATGGAGGTGGTTTGAATGGACTTCAAGATTTGGGTCCAAATGGATATAATTTCTATCAAGTCAATACACCAACTTATAATACAAGTAGATCTGGAACAATTGATTTCAACGGAACTAGTGCATACTTGGAATCCGTTTTACCAACAAGATATAGTGCAGCATCCGTTTATACTATTAATATGTGGTTTAAAATTAATGGTGCCCCTAGTGGTGCAAGTGGAAATCAGGCCAATTTCTTGATAGATTTAGATGTTACTGGTGGATCTTTCAATGGATTGATAGTTGATTGGCAGCCATACTTGTCAGGAAGTTCGCAAATGAGATTTGCATATGCAACTAGACCATCTAGTGGTGGATCTTATACACCTCTACTAGGATCAGTTTTAACTCAGGGGGTATGGTATAATGGTTGTGTTGTAAAAAATGGAACTACAGAAACCAGACTATATTTAAATGGATCTTTAGAATCTACATATTCTGGCAATATGCCTTCTTGGGGCACAAATACTGTCCGAATAGCTAGATGGACTGATGGAACAGTATATTCCAATTGTTCTGTTGGTGTAGTTTGGGTTCAAAATAAAGCCTTAACTGCTTCTGAAGTTTTGCAAAACTTTAATGCACTTAAAGGGAGGTATCAAGTCTGATGGCTAATTCTGATAAAGATATTTTAATAACGCCTAATAAAAATGTTTCTGGGTTACCAGAAATAAGATTTACTGGATTTGGTAATTCAAGTCTCTCTCTTGTAGTTGCAGATGATAATACTGGAAAGATAAACTTTGTAAGTTCTGGTGCAACTGCTTTTTCAATTGATACCAATGTAAATAATGGAGTATTACTTAACGTTGCTGACAGAAATTCAGTACCACTTTTAGAAATTTCCGACACAAATTCTTTACTTGGATATGAATTGGGTACTGTTTCCGTGGAAGGTGATGGAATAGTATTACCTTCTTATGGAACAACTGCATTACCAATAGGAACTCCAGAAGGAACTATTGTTTATGATGATAACCATCAAGTAGCAAAAGTATATAATGGCACTGTTTGGACACCAATTGGTGGCAGAAAAAATGGATTAACTGCTGATACCGCGGCAGAATCAACAGAACAATTAATCACAGATTATCCGGATTCTCCAACTGGTTTTTATTGGATTCTCGTTGATAGAATCCCACAACTATTTTGGGTTGACATGGTTTATGAGGGTGGAGGATGGATTCTTGTATTAAATAATAGAATTAATACAAATGGAATGACAGGATTGAATTATCAATCAGCAACTACTAGAGTAATTAATTATAGAGGAAATTATTATTCAGCAACAGGAAATAATCCTACAAACTTTAATCTTTGGGTTGGATTAGATGCATGGGTAAAATTAGCTAATGCCAACTTTAGTACATCAAATAGAGTTGTTGAATTTGTTGCCTCTGCATATCAACCCCTTGGGGCAGTTCATCAACATACAAAAAGGGCTAGTTGGGATTGGAGTGGTTGGGGTGGTGCTTACGCTTGGCAAGGTCTTGCAAATACTTATTTAGAGTTGGGTGGATCTCTACCAGGATTATACTCATATCACGCAGCAAATGGATATAATTTAACTACTTTTGATGTAGACCAAGATGTAGCTGGTAACAATTGTTCTACTGCTTATTTTAATCAACCGAATTGGTATGGTGCATGTTGGTCTGGTAGTCCTTTTGGGGGAGGTGGTTCCGGCAGTCATGCTGATGCTTGGTTCTGGGATAGTTCTACTAGCGACTATCACAATTATGGTGCTTTATACGTTAGGTAAAATTTATGGAACCAATTAAAAGGAAATCAAACAAATTAAATATTTTAAAGTCTGAGGATGTATATAAATTAGTTTGGATAAATGATGACGAAATTATTTTTTCAGAAAAATATATTATTTCTTTTGATTCTGAAAATAATCCAACTAATTTCAATCTAACAGAAATCATTGAACATAAAAAACATTGTTGTTTAGATATTGATGACGAAAATTTTCAAGTAATTGAAGAAGAAAATTTTAGTTTTATTATTGGTGTAAATGATGCAATTAATGATTTGCGACCTGGATCAAAATATCAGTTAAACGGTAAAACATTTACTTATTGGGAACATGATTCTCAACCACCGTCTTGGGAAGAAATTTCTTTACACATAAAAAAAATGCAGAGGGATTTGGATTCAAACTAGTTAAATTTAAAGTTTAATTTATAAATACCTCTAGAAGACTAGGGGTATTTTTTTATGGCGCAACCATCTAGTAGGGCGGAGTTGAAAGAATACTGCCTTAAGCAACTAGGAAAGCCAGTTTTAGAAATAAACGTAGATGATGATCAGATTGATAATCTGATTGATGATGCGATTCAGTATTTCCATGAGAGGCATTATGATGGTATTGATCGTATATTCCTGAAGCACAAACTTACTCCTTCAACCAAAACAACTTTAGCTCAACCAGGTCCAGTTGGAAGTGCAACTACTTCTCCAGTAGTTGTTGGTTCTGGGTTAACTTCTGCCACTTATGTTGAAGGAGTTAATTATCTTCCTCTCCCAGACTCTATTATCGGCGTAAATAATATTCTGAAAATTAATTCAAGTACCGTATCTGATGGTCTTTTTAATATCAAATATCAATTATTTTTAAATGATGTTTACTATTATGGTGCATTAGATCTTCTCAACTATGCAATGGTTAAGAGATATCTTGAGGATTTGGATTTTCTTTTAAACCCTAATGCACAAATTCGTTTTAACAAATTAAATCATAAATTATACTTAGATATAGACTGGCAACAAGTTGGTGAAAATGAATATGTAATTATTGATTGTTATAGAATTGTAGACCCATCGGATGCTCCCAAACTTTATAATGATTGGTGGTTAAAAAAATACCTCACTGCATTAATCAAGAAACAGTGGGGACAAAACATGATTAAATTTAATGGTGTTTTACTTCCTGGAGGAGTTCAACTCAATGGAAGACAAATCTATGATGATGGAGTTGCAGAAGTAGAGAAACTTGAACAACAACTTAAGGATGAGTACGAATTACCACCACTTGATCTCATAGGTTGATATGTCACCACTCAATTCTTATTTTTTACAAGGATCTCCGAGTGAGCAAAGACTTATTCAAGATCTAATCAACGAACAACTTAAGATGTATGGACAAGATGTTCTATACATGCCAAGAAGAATTATTGGTGAAAATACAGTCATTAAAGAAGTCACTGCTTCAAAATTTGATGATAGTTTTCGTATTGAAGCCTATCTAATGAACTTTGAAGGTTTCAGTGGGAACGGAGATATTCTTAGTAAGTTTGGAGTCAGAAGTAATGATGAAATTAATCTCGTAATCTCCAAAGAAAGATATGATGATTTTATTTCTCCTTTGTTGAAATTATGGCCAGAAACTGAAAGAAAACTTGCATATAGACCACAAGAAGGAGATTTAATTTGGTTTCCTCTTGACGAGTCTTTATTTGAAATCAAGTATGTTGAAGGTAAAAAACCTTTCTATCAACTTAATAATCTTTATGTCTATGAGTTAAGATGTGAGAGATTTGAATATGAAGATGAGATTATTGATGTTCCAGAGGTTGATCCAACGGGTATTGAAGTCAACGAATCAATCAAAGATCTTGGAAACATTTATACTATTCAAATGGTTGGAACTGGAGCTACAACTGCAGTTGCAACTGTAGGTTTTGCTACTACTAATCCAAATTCCAAGTCTGTTCAGTATGTTGATCTTATCAATGACGGATATGGATATACTTCCGCTCCTGTAGTTTCAATCTCTACTGCTCCGGCCGGAGGACTAACTGCAACTGCTGTTGCAATTATGACAAGTAGATCATCAAATCAGAAACTATCAATTGATAAAATTCTCATTACAAATCCAGGATTTGGATATACTGAACCACCAGTTATCATGATTTCTGGTGGAGGTGGTGCTGGAGGTATCGCTACCGCAGTTATTAATAATAGAGTTCTTGGAATTGTTGGGTTATCTTCCGGTGGAGTTGGATATACTACTACTCCACAAGTTACGATTCAAAGAATATTCATTCCTTCTGGTGCAGGCATTTCTTCAAACATCAACAATGCTCAAGCAGAAGCTGTAATCAATTCAAATGGAGTTGTTGTTGCGGTTCGTTATTCAAACGCTGGTGCTGGATACACATTTACTCCAACAATATCTTTCACAAATCCAACTGCAACCTCTTTCGGTGATTACGATTATAACGAAGTTGTTACCGGAACAAGAACAGGTACAACTGGTTATGTAAGAAGTTGGGATGCTACAAATAGAGTTCTTAAGCTTTCTGTAGTTGATGGAACTTTTGCAAGAGGTGAAGCGATTGTTGGTGTCGCAGCAAGTTACAAAGTATCTACGGTTCAGACAAATGAATTCTTAGACCTTTACGCAGAAAATATTCAAATTGAAAATGCTGCTGATAATATTGTAGATTTCAGTCAGAGAAATCCATTTGGCGAATACTAAATAATTATTACTCCAGAATAACTTGTAATGATATCAAATTATTTTTATCACGAAATATTGAGAAAGACCATCGTATCTTTCGGTACTCTTTTTAATGATATTCAAATCAAACATAAAGATAATGCAGGCGATGATTTTAGTATCTTAACTGTGCCGATTGCTTATGGTCCGGTTCAAAAGTTTTTAGCTAGAATCGAACAAGTTCCCGACCTAAAAAAGAGAGTAGCTATAACTCTTCCAAGAATGTCATTTGAAATGACTGGTATTCAATATGATCCTTCTCGAAAGTCTTCGACAATGCAGACTTTTAAAACAGTTGATAAGACTAGTAATAATGAATTAACACAGGTTTTTATGCCTGTTCCATATAATGTTAATATTCGTCTTTCAATTATGTCTAAATTGAATGAAGATGCTTTGCAAATTGTAGAACAAATACTACCTTACTTTCAACCACATTTTAACTTAACAGTAGATCTCGTATCGAGTATTGGAGAAAAACGAGATATTCCAATGATTCTGGAGAGAATCACAATGGATGATCAGTATGAGGGTGATTTTACTACAAGAAGGATTTTAATTTATACTCTAGATTTTACCGCAAAAACATACCTATTTGGTCCAGTTGGAAATGGTAATGAGGCGTTAATCAAACAGGTTCAAGTCGATTATTACACAAATACAAATAGAGTTAATCCTTCAAGACAACTTAGATATGTTGCTGAACCAAGAGCAATTAAAGATTACAATAACGATGAAATTACTATAGTTTCAGAAAATATTTCTGAAAATGTCACTGAGTTTAATGTATCTGATGCAACTGGATTAATTGTAAATTCATACATTCAAATTGACAATGAATCCATGTTTATTCGTAGTATTAATGGAAATACTTTATTGGTAAATAGAGGTCAAGATAATACTGATATTACAACTCACTCATCCGGAACTGCGGTTAATGTGATTAATAATGCAGATGATGAACTAATAGATATGGATGATGACTTTGGATTCAGTGAATATCGTTATGATTTTGCTGACGGTAAGATTTATAGTACAACAAAAGGAATTGATGTATGAATTTTGAAGACATTGATACAGCTTTAGATATTGAACCAACAGAAATTGTAAAGTCGGAACCAGTTCCAGTATTAAAACCACAGGAGACAGAACAACTTCAAAAAGATTATGAATATTCTAGAGGACAACTCTATTCTATTATTGAAAAGGGACAAGAAGCAATTAATGGAATTCTAGAACTTGCACAAGAATCCGACTCCCCAAGAGCTTATGAAGTTGCTGGTCAATTGATCAAAAACGTTGGGGACGTTACGGACAAGTTATTAGATCTTCAGAAGAAAATGAAGGATATTAACAAGGAGGAAAAAGGTGTGACTCCAACAAGTGTAACTAATAATGCCGTCTTTTTTGGTTCTACTGCGGAACTCCAAAAGTTTCTGAAGAGTTCCATGAATCAAGATACATCTAAATAATAGATAGACTACCAAAATAGATAAATGAAAACGTTTAAAGATTTTTGTGCAGAGGCATATTCTATTGATGAAATGGCAATGAATCCAAAGAGTCGTTTTGTTACTCAGGGTCAGATGAGAAATTATGAAAAAGATAGAATTGGATCCCAGAGTTTTTCTGATAGAGGTGGATATGCAGGACTCAAAGCAGGTGGTGGCCAAGCAGCATTGAAAAAAGGAAGTAGTGTCAGTGATGTTCTTTATGCGGGACAAAAAGCAAAGCAAGCAAAGGCACAACAAGATTTTTCAAATAAAATAAACAGACCTACTCAACATCAATCTGGACCAGCAAAGAAACCAATGGATGATTTTGCTGCTGGTGGTGGAAATGCTAAGATGAAATCAACTGGTATGACTAAAGATCAAGTGATTGCACTTGGAAAGAAAAACGTATCTAATCAAAAGTAATATGGAAAAACTCACCTTTAAAGAGTGGTCTATTCTTGCAGACCTAGAAACTATCGCACCTCTTGGAGAGGACTTTGAGTTTTCTATGGCTCGTGGAGAACTTAAGACTGCTCAGGCAGCTATTACAAGATTGATGACTAAACTTAAGGGTGAGGGAGATTTGGAGGCATGGGTGCAATCCAAAATCACTAAGGCCGCAGAATATCTTGACACCGTAGCCGACCATCTTTCTCATGGTGAGGATGATACAGAAAGAACGAAAGAAGTCAAGGAAGGTTTCAAAGGCCACAAGTCTGTAGAAGAAATTGCAAAAAAGCATAAAGTATCTCCATCGGTAATTCAAAAACAACTTGAGATGGGGATGAAAGTAGAACATGAGCATACAACAGATAATGATGAGGCAATGGATATTGCCTTACAACATCTAGATGAAATTCCAAACTACTACTCCAAACTCAAGAAGATGGAGAAAGTAAAAGAGGAGTGGACAGAAATTCATGATGCAAATGGTAATACTTTTGCACATGTTGTTGATATCATTAAGGGATCTGATTATAAGTTCAAGAGTTTTACTGCACCAGTAAACGAGAAGTGTTGGGATGGTTATAAACAAGTTGGAATGAAGAAAAAAGGAAAAAAAGTAGTTCCTAATTGTGTGAAGGAGGATTTTATTGATGAAGCCAACAAGAGTGGTGATAGTTCTCTGCGTGACTGGTTTACTAAGAGTCGCGCTTCTGATGGCACCCCTGGTTGGGTTCAACTGGGTGGTAAATACGCAGGACAACCCTGTGCAAAACAACCAGGACAAACAACCAAACCAAAGTGCGGTTCAAGCAAAATGAAATCAGACCTCTCTGATAAAGAAGAGGAGAGTGCATTCCGTCGTAAGAATCAGGAAGATCCAAATCCCGATAGAAAGGGTAAGGCTAAGATGGTTGCGACTGAAGAAAAGGATGCATGTTATTCAAAGGTAAAATCTCGTTATTCGGTTTGGCCTTCCGCATATGCATCTGGAGCACTAGTTAAGTGCCGTAAAGTCGGTGCAAAAAATTGGGGTAATAAGACTAAAAAGGAGTCTTTTGAACTTCAAGAAATGGGTGAAATTCAAAGATATTGTCCTAAGTGTAAAAAGAATGAGACGATGAAGGACTGTAGATATGGTGAGGGATATTGGAAAATGTTCTCACTTCCTGCATCATTAGCCCCAGATCCTTATGATCCCAATGATATTCATCCCGCTAATGAGGGAATGAGTTTTGAAATTGGTTCTGGTCATAAACAGGCGCAGAAACAAGCAAAGATCAGAAATCTTGCAACAGGAACTAATAATCCCAATGAAAAGTCTGCTGCCCTCAGGAAACTAACTGGACCTTCACTTCCTCTTGCAGATTCAGTAATCCAACCAGGACAACTGACAAATGAGGACTATCAACGGATACAATCCACTGGAAATGTTTATACTATACTCTTCTCATGGAGAGGTAGACCGATGATGAATCTCCAATTCTTTTTCCCAAACATGAAGAGACCATCAAAAGATGAAGTTAAAAAGGAAATTGAGAAGTTCTATCCTGGTGCAGTTATAATGCAATGGTATCCAAGTCCTACTGATCCATCTAAACCAATTGTAGTGATTCCAGGTAATTGAAATGAATATTGACCCCTCTGAAATTGAACTTTCGGATATTAATAAGATGTTGATTTATGAACAACAGGCAAGGGTTATAGATAAATTAGATAGAGAAGAAGCAATAGAGTTTGCAAAGGCTTATTTTAAACTTTATCTCAAACAACAGGAAGTAGTAGCAAGTTTAGTTAAATTATAATTTTATACTATGAATGATCAAGTATATCTTGGCAATCCCAATCTTAAGAAGGCTAATGTAGCCGTAGAATTTACGCAGGATCAAGTTCTTGAATTCGTCAAGTGCAAGAATGATCCTGTATATTTTGCTAAAAATTATATCAAGATTGTTTCTCTGGACCATGGTGAGATACCTTTCAAGATGTATCCGTTCCAGGAAAAATTAATTAATAATTTCCACGAGAACCGATTCAACATTTGTAGGATGCCTCGTCAGACAGGTAAATCTACAACTTGTGTTTCATATTTGTTACATTATGCGGTGTTTAACGATAATGTCAATATAGCTATTCTAGCGAACAAAGCATCCACTGCACAGGATCTACTGAGTAGATTACAATTTGCATACGAGAAACTGCCAAAGTGGATGCAACAAGGTATTGTATCATGGAATAAACGATCACTAGAACTAGAAAATGGTTCCAAAATTATCGCAGCGTCTACTTCTGCATCTGCTGTCCGAGGCGGATCATATAATGTCATCTTTTTGGACGAATTCGCATTCATCCCAAATCACATTGCTGATGAATTCTTTGCCTCTGTTTATCCTACTATTTCGTCAGGTAAAAGCACAAAAGTCCTGATTGTTTCTACCCCAAAGGGTATGAACCACTTCTACCGTATCTGGCATGATGCGGAGAGGGGTAAGAACGAATACATACCTACAGACGTACATTGGTCTGAAGTCCCTGGCAGGGACGATAAGTGGAAAGCCCAGACAATTGCAAATACTTCCGAACAACAATTCAAAGTTGAGTTTGAATGCGAATTCCTAGGATCTGTCGATACTCTTGTATCTGCAGCAAAACTCAGATCCTTGGTTTATGAAGATCCAATCAAGTCAAATGCGGGTTTGGATATCTACGAAGAACCTCAGAAAGACCACAACTATGTTGTTACAGTAGACGTTGCTCGTGGAGTAGAAAAAGATTATTCTGCATTTACGATTTGTGATACTACATCATTCCCATATAGATTAGTAGCAAAATATAGAGACAACCAAATAAAACCAATGTTGTTTCCAAGTATTATCAAAGATCTTGCAGTTGCATATAACAAAGCATATATTCTTGTAGAGGTTAATGATATTGGAGAACAAGTAGGACAAATTCTACATATGGATTTGGAATATGATAATGTTCTCATGTGTACAATGAGAGGTCGTGCTGGACAACTGGTTGGTCAGGGATTTTCTGGAAAGAAATCTCAAATGGGCGTCAAGATGTCCAAGAATGTCAAAAAGATTGGATGTATGAATCTTAAGACATTAATTGAAGGAGATAAATTGGATATTAAAGATTATGATACTATTAGTGAACTAACCACTTTCATTCAAAAATCAAATTCATTTGAAGCTGAAGATGGTTGTAATGATGACCTCGCAATGTGTCTAGTAATTTTTGCTTGGTTAATTGCACAACCTTATTTCAAAGAGATGACGGACAATGATGTTCGTAAAAGATTATATGAGGAACAAAAGAATCAAATAGAACAAGATATGGCTCCTTTTGGATTTATTTCTGATGGTTTAGATAGTGGAGAGAGTTTTGTTGATGAAGATGGAGATCGTTGGCACGTTGATGAATATGGAGATATGCAATATATGTGGGATTACCGATAATGAATTTAGATAATCAGTTTGAATTAGAACATTTATTTTTAACTGAACGAAAGTGTAGAGTTTGTAAGGAAATAAAAGATTTAATTGATGGATTTTATCTAACTCGTAGTGGTAGAGGTCACATTCCCTCTGCGTATTCATATGAATGTAAAGAGTGTACTAAGAAACGAATTATCAGTAATAGAAAACAAAAACCCACAGATTCATACTGGCAATATCCTGATTGGTAGTGTTCACTGTCCGTTTCCCCAATATAAAGTTAGCAAATAATAAATATTTGTAGTCAAGTTGAACTTCTTCAGAGGGAAAGACATGTCGCTAAACTTAGTATCACCTGGCATAAAAGTTCGAGAAGTTGATCTTACTGTAGGTAGAATCGATGCAGTAAATGATCAAGTAGGTGCTTTTGCTGGACCTTTTGAGAAAGGACCAGTAGGCGAGCCAGTTCTTATAGAAACCGAACAGGATTTATTGAACACTTTTGGTAAACCATCTAATTCTGATGGTCAAGCCGAGTATTGGTTATCCGCTTCATCATATCTCTCATATGGAGGAACCCTACGAGTAGTTAGAACGGATTCCAGTAATTTGAGAAATGCAAATTATCCCGTATCTACTCCTGTTAATTTAAAAATTACTGGACAAGAAGATTATAACAACAATCATGCCACAGATAGTGATTGGATTTTTGCGGCTAAGAATCCAGGATCATGGGGCAATGGATTAAAAGTTTGCGTTATTGATGCTTTCGCAGATCAAAGAATAGCTATTGGAACTTTTGGCATCTCTGCTGGATTTGCTATTACTTGTTCAATCGGAACCAGTTACGCTACCCCTAATGGAACCGTTGAAAATTTTGATGGATACGTTAAGGGAATCGTTACTAAAGTAAATGTCGGTAACATTGACGTAAAGGTAATAAGTCGTCACAATAATGTCACAGGTCTTTCTACTGAAATTACATATGCATCATCAGGATTAAATAGAATTCCCGATGGTCCAGGAAATTATTATCAATTGTTTAATAATGTTGGAACCGCTACTTCATTAGAAAAGTTTAGATTTGATGGAAATGCAACGATCGGAATTGGATCTACAACTATTGCCTTCCCATCCGCATTAGATGCAACCTCTGTTAATGTTGGTGATCTAATCCAAACTTTAAATGGTGCATTATCTGCTAGAGTTGTTGGTGTCAGCACAGGTCAAGTTGTAATTGATTCCGCATCTCCAGTATCAATAGCTTCGACTACATTAGTAGTAAGATATACAAGAAGTATTTCTGATGGAACTAATGGTTTTGGTGAAGGTTTACTTACAGGTAATAGTACCGTTTCTCTAGATTGGTATGATCAACAGACTTTAGGATTATCAAATTCTACCGTTTTCTGGAAATCAATTGCACCAAAACCAGGAACATCTCAGTATGCTATTGAAAGATCTGGAAAAAATGACGAGATTCATGTCGTTGTTGTGGATGAAAATGGTTCAATAACTGGAACATCTGGTAATATTTTAGAAAAGTATACAAATCTATCTAAGGCTGTTGACGGTAAGATTTCTCCTTCGGAGAATATTTACTACAAAGATTATCTTGGAAATGTATCTTCATATATTTTTGTTGGTACTAGTGATTCAGTTACTGGGGTCAAATTCACCTCTATTGATGGATACGTTCAAGCTAGTGGTGGTTCCATAGCTAGTGGACAAAATGCTACTGGGGTTAATTTTGGATGTTTTGGAAATAAATCGTATTCATTCAGTAATGGATATGATTATTCTTCAGCGACTGGAGGAATGGCAGCAACTTTAGCTGACGTTATAAGTTCCTATGAAGTCTTTAGAAATCCTGCGGAATATGATATTAATTTCTTGATTGCAGGTCCTGATGGAGGACCAGCTATATTCGATTCACAAGCCAAAGCAAATAGACTAATTGATATTGCAGAAGCTAGAAAAGATTGTATTGCTTGCATTTCTCCAAGAAAATCGGGAGTTGTTAATATTGCAAATAGTGACCTCCAAACAGATAATATTATTAAATTCTTTGATGCTATAACTTCTTCTTCATATGCGGTATTTGATTCTGGTTATAAGTATATGTTTGATAGATTTAATAATTCATTTAGATATGTTCCATTGAATGGTGATATTGCTGGATTAATGGCAAGAACATCAATTAATAATTATCCATGGTTCTCTCCTGCTGGATCTTCAAGAGGAGTAATCAACAATGCAATTAAACTTGCATATAATCCTTCACAAGCACAAAGAGATTTACTCTATCCTAAGAGAATTAATCCAGTAATCTTCTCACCAGGAGCTGGAATCCTTCTTTTCGGTGATAAGACTGCTTTATCTGTTGCTAGTGCTTTTGATAGAATTAACGTTCGTCGTTTATTCTTAACTATCGAAGATACAATTTCTAGAGCTGCTAGATCTCAACTATTTGAATTCAATGATGTTATCACCAGAAACAACTTTGTTAATATTGTTGAACCATATCTACGCGATGTTAAAGCAAAGAGAGGAATTACAGACTTCCTCGTTGTTTGCGATGAATCAAACAACACTCCAGATGTAATTGATTCAAATCAATTTAGGGCTGATATTTTCATTAAACCTGCAAGATCGATTAACTTTATTGGTCTTACTTTTGTTGCTAATAGAACTGGTATTAGTTTTGAAGAGGTTGTTGGAACCGTTTAATTTATTAAAACATCAATCCCTACAGAGGTAAAAAAATGGCATTTTCAAATACCCCAAGTTTTGGCTCCAGAACTTTAGAAGACTTTAAAGCAAGGTTAATTGGTGGAGCAGCTCGTCCAAATCTTTTTGAAGTTGAGTTAAACTTCCCAACATTTGCAACTGAATCAACTACAACTGCAAGTGTCGATCAAACTAGATCTATAAGTGAACTTTCTAGATTCATGATCAAATCTGCAAATCTACCAGCATCAAATGTTGGTGTTATCGAAGTTCCTTTTAGAGGAAGAACTTTAAAAATTGCAGGAGATAGAACGTTTGATGTTTGGACAGTTACAATTATCAACGATGTTGATTTTACTATTAGAACTGCTTTTGAAAAGTGGATGAACGCTATCAACAAACATGATGATAACTCTGGACTTATTAACCCTTCACAATATCAGAGAGATGCTATTGTGAAACAGTTTGGTAGAACGTCTGTTGCATCTGCACAGTCAAATGTTTCTAACCCAATTACAACTAATGCTGGAGATCCAATTCCAGTTCTTAAAGCCTATAAGTTTTATGGAATATTTCCAACTGCTATTAGTGCGATTGATTTATCATATGATTCCTCAGATACAATTGAAGAATTTACGGTAGATCTTCAGGTTCAGTGGTGGGATGCATTAGATTCAAATGGAACAACTCAGTTAGGTACTGATCCACAAGTTGTGAACCCTCTATAAATAGTACAAATAGAGTTAAATATTTGAATAATGCCTAAATTATTTGGTTTCAAAATCCAAGATTCGGAGGACGATAGATCAAAAAAATCTATCGTCTCTCCTGTTCCGGAGAATCAAGAAGATTCTTCGGACTTTTATGTGTCTAGTGGATTTTATGGACAGTATGTTGATATTGAAGGTGTTTATAAGTCCGAGTACGATTTAATTAAAAGATATCGTGAAATGGCAATTCATCCTGAAGTTGATGGAGCTATTGAAGATATTATTAATGAAGCAATTGTTTCTGATCAAAACGACTCTCCAGTTCAAATCGATTTACAAAATGTTCCTGCTTCTGACAAACTTAAGTCAATTATCAGAGATGAATTCAAGTACATCAAAGAAATTTTAGATTTTGATAAAAGATGTCATGAAATAATGAGGAATTGGTACGTTGATGGTAGAATTTATTACCACAAAGTTATTGATTTACAAAAACCCGAAGAAGGTATTAAAGAAGTAAGATATATTGATCCTACAAAAATTAAACTTGTAAGAAAAATCAAAAAAGACGGTAAACATGTTCTAAATCCATCTTTCACAGTTACAGATGGAAGGACTGCTAATGCTAATATGGTCACTCCAGAAGTGGAGGAATTTTATGAATATGATCCAAACACTAGAGGTGGACAGAGAACTAGTACATTTAAAAGCGGTGTTGGTGGGGCTGCAAGAATTTCTAAAGACTCTATTACCTATGTACACTCTGGTTTAGTAGATAGAAATAAACAGGTTGTTCTTTCATATCTCCACAAAGCAATTAAAGCACTTAATCAACTCCGCATGATTGAAGATAGTCTTGTTATCTATAGATTATCTAGAGCACCAGAACGTCGTATTTTTTACATTGACGTTGGTAATCTTCCTAAGATTAAAGCAGAACAATATTTACGAGATGTAATGACTCGTTATCGTAATAAGTTAGTTTACGATGCAAATACTGGAGAAATTCGTGATGATAAACGAATGATGGCAATGCTTGAAGATTTCTGGCTTCCTCGTCGTGAAGGTGGTAGAGGAACTGAAATTACAACTCTTCCTGGTGGTCAGAATCTCGGAGAACTTGCTGACATTGAGTATTTCCAGAAAAAACTTTTTAGGGCTCTTGGAGTTCCCGAGTCACGCTTAGCTGGAAGTGGTGGTTTCAATTTGGGACGTTCTTCTGAAATTTTAAGAGATGAAATTAAATTTACAAAATTTGTTGGAAGAATGAGGAAGAGATTTTCATATCTCTTCACAGATATGTTAAAGACTCAACTCATTCTTAAAAATATTGTTACTCCAGAAGATTGGAAAATTCTTTCTGATCACATTCAATTTGATTTTGTTTATGATAATCATTTTGCAGAACTTAAAGAAGCTGAACTTATTCAAAATAGGTTAAATGTTCTTGTTGCGGCTGAACCTTACGTTGGTAAGTATTTCTCGGTAGAGTATGTAAGAAGACACATTCTCAAACAAACCGATTCGGATATTGTAGAAATAGATGAACAAATAGGGGCAGAACAAGAGGCTGGAATTATTCCACCTCCAGTTGATCCAAATACTGGATTACCAGTAGGACAAGAACCACCTGTCAATCAAAGTGCAATGGGTGAAGTTCCAATGAATCCAGAAGCTTCAACCGGAGTTGCTGAACTACCTCCGACTGAAGAAGCTCCAAAAATGACTACACCAAAGGGTGGCAGAATCTAATAAATAACTTTTAAGTAAACACTGAATTTAAACCAATGGATGATCTTATTGATATGATGGCGAGAAACGAATCGCCTGCTGACATTAGTGATAAAATTAAAGAGATTTTGATGCAAAAATCTGCAGAAAATATTGAAATTATTCGACCAGTAGTTGCTGCTTCATTGTTTGGTGGAGAAGAAACTGAACCTGAAGTAGAAGAAGAAACCTATGAAGAAGACGCAGAATAATAAATAACTATTATAGGACTTTATTATAACGATGCAAAGAACAAAAATAATTGCAACAGAAGTTGCAATGCCCACAACTGCTGGTACTGCTTCAAGTATTAGTGAAGCAACTTGTGTAAGATTATACAATGGAGCTGGGGGTGCGGCTACAGTAAGTATTTCAACTGCTGTAGGTGCTGCAACTACTAGTACATTTACAATGCCCGATGGCACTGTTGAATTTCTCCAGAAAGCATCAACGGATGTAATTTTTGCATCTTCTGCATCTGTGAAAGCGGCTAAAGTAGGACTTACCAACTAAGAAAAATGAAACTAATTACCGAAGAAGTAACGAACGTAAAAATTATCAGCGAAGGAAAAGGCGCTGATAAAAAACTTTATATTGAAGGTGTATTCCTTCAAGGTGAGATTAAAAATAGAAACGGTAGAATGTATCCCATCACTACTCTATCTCGTGAAGTAAATCGTTATAATGAAAACTTTGTTGCAAAAGGTCGTGCTCTTGGCGAACTTGGTCATCCAGATGGACCAACTGTAAACCTTGATCGTGTTTCACATAAAATTACTTCTTTAACTCAAGAAGGTAATAATTTTATCGGTAAGGCACAAATCCTCAATACTCCAATGGGTAAAATTGCATCTTCACTTCTTGATGAGGGTGTAATGCTTGGTGTTTCTTCTCGTGGTGTTGGATCACTCCAAACAACCAGTGAAGGACATAAAGTTGTGGGTGAAGATTTTATGCTTGCTACTGCAGCTGATATCGTAGCTGATCCTTCAGCTCCTGATGCATTTGTTTCGGGAATCATGGAAGGTAAAGAGTGGGTTTGGGAAGGAGGAATCCTTCGTGAACAACTTGCTTCCAGAACACAGAAGAGAATCAACACACTTGTTGATCAAAGAAAGCTAGATGAACAGAAGTTAAATCTGTTCAATGAGTTTTTATCAAATCTTTAATTTATAAATAAATACAGATTATACTAAGGTAATCGGAGAGTACAAATGTCCCGTGGTAAGAATTTACAAGAAATGGAATCTGTTGCTACCCCCGGTCAGGGCGGTGGTGCAGGAAGCGGCACTTCACAATCCAAAACCGCTGTAAATGCTAATGCATCTGCACCGGCTTCCCCAGAAAAAAGTGCAACTCCAGTTGCAACTCCAGGTCAAACTGGTGCATGGGAAGATCTAGGAGGCCCAACTCCAGAAAATAGTCGTCCAGACGACAATTCCAATGCGTACAAAACCCCAGGTGCAACCCTTAAGCAAGTTAAGGATGTTGTAAATGCTAAAGCTTCTGCAGCTGATGCTCCTGCTACTTCTGCAACTCCAGTTGCAACACCTGGACAAGGTGGTGGAATGAAGGAAGAAGTAGAAGAAGATGAAGAGCTAGTAGAAGTTGAAGATGAAGAGGGTGGTGAAGAGGCCGAAGAAGAGGATGCGGAAGAAGTTGTAGAAGAAGATGTAGATTCCATCATCGATGAGGACGTAAATGCTCTTCTATCTGGTGAAGAAGAACTCTCCGAAGAATTTAGAGAGAAGGCAAAGCTAGTATTTGAAGCCGCCCTTCACGCCAAAACAAAAGAAATTCAATCAGTAATGGAAGAGCACTATGCTGCTGCTCTTGCTGAAGAGATTGAAGAAATTAAACTAGAACTAACCGAGCGTGTTGATTCATACCTAGAGTATGTTTCATCCGAATGGTTAGAAGAGAATGCTCTCGCAGTTGAGAGTGGTCTCAAGACTGAGATCACCGAGTCCTTCATCAATGGTATGAAGGGACTTTTTGAAACACATTATGTATCAATGCCTGAAGAAAAATATGATGTTCTAGAGAGCATGGTAGAAAAACTTGATGAAATGGAGACAAAACTCAACGAGCAAATTCAAAAGAATATTGCTCTAAACACGAAACTTGCTGAATCTTCTGCTGACAGAATTTTCAATCAGGTTTCCGAGGGTCTCGCGCTTTCCCAAAAGGATAAGCTTGCAAGCCTCGTAGAAAGTGTTGAGTTTGAGAGTGAAGCTGACTATTACCAGAAACTGGTAACTCTTAGGGAGTCGTACTTCCCGAGAAACGCTGGTATTCCAGCAAACGAGACGGAAAATCTATCAGAAGAAGCGAACTTCCAGGAAGTGAATCATTCACCTTCTATGGACGCTTATCTACGTGCGCTTTCCAACGTTGCTAAAAAGTGATTTTTAGATAATACTCAAACCGCAGTTCAACAACACTTTTAACAGAGGTATTAAAAACAAATGGACGGAATTAATTCACAAATGTTAATGGAGAAGTGGGCTCCAGTTCTAGACTTCGACGGTCTAGGCAACATCAAAGATTCCCACAGACGTGCAGTAACTGCACAACTTCTAGAGAACCAAGAAAGAGAACTCCGTGAATCTGCTGAGTTCCTTGGCGAAGCTTCCCCAACCAACTCTGCCGGTACTGGTGGTTTTAGTGGTGGTGCTACCGCTGGTGGTCCTGTTGCCGGTTTCGACCCAGTTCTAATCAGCCTCATTCGTCGTGCAATGCCTAACCTCATTGCTTATGACATCTGTGGCGTTCAACCAATGAGTGGTCCTACTGGACTTATCTTCGCAATGCGTTCCCGCTACGATGGTCAGTCTGGTACTGAAACCTTCTTCGATGAAGTCGATACTACCTTCTCTGGTCAGAACAACAGCCGCAACCTTGCTAACGGATTCTCTGATGGTCTCGTTGGTTTCGGTACAACCAACCAGGATGGAACTAATCCTAACGTTCTCAACCCAGTTGGAACCGCAACAACCAACCCATCACCATATAACGTTGGTCAAGGTATGACCACTGGTGATTCGGAAGCTCTTGGAGATGCTGCTGCTAATGCCTTCAATCAGATGGCATTCAGCATCGAGAAAGTTACCGTAACCGCTAAGTCACGTGCCCTCAAGGCTGAGTACTCACTAGAGCTCGCTCAAGACCTCAAGGCTATCCACGGTCTAAACGCAGAAGCAGAACTTGCTAACATTCTCTCCACTGAGATCCTCGCTGAAATCAACAGAGAAGTTATCAGAACCATCTATAAGGTTGCTGAGCAAGGTGCTGCTGTTAACACTGCTACCGCTGGTGTATTTGACCTCGACGTTGACTCCAATGGTCGTTGGTCAGTTGAGAAGTTCAAGGGTCTACTCTTCCAGATCGAGAGAGATGCAAACGCTATCGCTCAAAGAACTCGTAGAGGAAAGGGCAACACCATCATCTGCTCCGCAGACGTTGCTTCCGCTCTAACCATGGCTGGTGTACTTGATTACACTCCTGCACTCAACGCTAACCTCAATGTTGATGACACTGGTAACACCTTCGCTGGTGTTCTCCAAGGTAAGTATCGTGTATACATTGACCCATATGCTGCTAACGTTGCTGCTGATCAGTACTACGTTGTAGGTTATAAGGGTTCTAGCGCATATGACGCTGGTATCTTCTACTGCCCATATGTTCCTCTCCAGATGGTTCGTGCCGTCGGTCAGGACACCTTCCAACCAAAAATTGGCTTCAAGACCCGTTATGGTATTGTTGCCAACCCATTTGCAGAAGGAACCGATCAGGGACTCGGAAGACTCCGCCTCAATGCAAACCGTTACTACAGAAGAGTCAAGGTTTCCAACCTCATGTGATCCATTTCACAACTCTTCAGATTCAGGGGTCCGAAAGGACCCTTTTTTATTGCAAATAAATAAAAGTAAAAACAATGTCAGGCGCTTTTGATAAACAAATTTCAAATAGAAATTTTCTTAGTCCAGTAGGATTTAAATTTATTCTTACAAGGGCCCCGAAAGTAGATTTTTTTTCAAAATCAGCTAATGTTCCTGGTATAAATCTTGGAGTTGCAATTCAACCAACTTACTTAAAAGATATTCCAATACCTGGAGATAAACTTGTTTTTGATGACTTTAGATTAACATTTAACATTGATGAAAATCTAGAAAATTATAACGTAGTTCAAAGTTGGATGAGGGGACTTGGTTATCCTGAAAGTATCTACGAATACACTGAATGGAAAAAAAGTGATCCAAACAATCCACAACAAGATCCAAACGTTTCGGATGGTACGTTAATTATCTACAATAGTAATTTTCAACCATCAACTTTAGTAAAATTTCAGGGAATGTTTCCAACTTCCCTGTCTGATATTGAATTTGATTCGACTGCTGCAGATGTGCAGTATGCGGTTGCTACGGTAACCTTTAAGTATGTTCTTTATAAAATCATGCCTTATGAACCTGGATGAAATTCAAACCCTTTGGGAAGAAGATTCAAAAATTGATGAAGACAATCTCCACACAGAATCCGTAAAAATTCCAAGTCTTCATGCAAAATATTATAAGATCTTTAATAATATTTTAACTCTTAAAAAAGCACAAGAGAACAAATATAAGATTCTAAAGAAAGAAAAATGGCAGTATTACACTGGTAAAGCAGAACCAGATGTTTATATAGAAAAACCTTTTGATCATAAGGTACTTAAACCGGATTTAGACAAGTATTTGGATGCTGATGAAGACTTAATTAAGTGCCAGACTAAGATTGAGTATTATCAAATGATGCTCAATTATCTGGAGAGCATTCTTAAAACTATATTAAATAGAACATATCAGCTGAAAAATGCGATTGAGTGGCAGAAATTTATTAGAGGATATGACTGATATTGTAATTGCGAAGAAAAATGAAGTATTCCTGAAGATAGAAGCAGAACCACATATCTATCAAGAACTTTCAGAACACTTTACCTTTGATGTACCTGGTGCAAAATTTATGCCTCAGTACAGGAGTAAGTATTGGGATGGAAAGATTCGTCTTTTCTCGACACATACAGGAGAGATTTATGTTGGTCTCCTGGATAAAGTTGTTTCTTGGGCTAAAAAGTGGGGCTATCAAATAGAATTTAAGAATAACAAATTCTATGGAACTCCGTTAGAAGAGAATGAAATGATCTCTTATGAAGGGGTCAAAGATTATATGACTAGTATTTCTAAACACAAACCACGAGATTATCAAGTAGATGCAGTTTATGATGCACTCAGATATAATCGCAAACTTTTAATTTCACCGACTGCTTCTGGTAAGTCACTGATGATTTATTCAATTGTCAGATACTTTGCAGAAAGAAATCAGAAGACCCTCCTAGTGGTCCCTACAACGTCTCTGGTTGAACAGATGTTCAAAGACTTCCAGGACTATGGATGGAACGCAGAGGACTACTGCCACCGCATCTACAGTGGTCGTGAGAAGACGAATGAATATCCTGTAGTCATCACAACTTGGCAGTCAATTTACAAGCTCCCTAGAGGTTTTTATGACTCATTTGATGTAGTCATTGGAGATGAGGCTCACCAATTCAAATCCAAATCTTTAGTCGGTATCATGACTAAAATGGACAACACCAAATACAGGTTTGGTTTTACTGGTACTCTTGATGGCACTCAAACACATAAATGGGTATTAGAAGGCTTGTTTGGTCCGTCTTACAAAGTTACTCAGACAAAAGAGTTAATTGATAAGGGACATCTTTCCAAACTTCAAATTAAAATTATTATTCTCAAACATAATCCTCAAACATTTGAAAACTTTGAAGATGAAGTTCAATTTATTATTGGACATCCAAAACGAAATAAGTTCATTAAAAACCTTGCATTAGATTTGAAAGGTAACACTCTTATTCTTTTTTCCAGAGTTGAATCTCACGGTCAACCTTTATATGAATCAATAAATAACTCAGTCAAGGATGGACGTAAAGTATTTTATGTTCATGGTGGAGTAGATGCAGAAGAAAGAGAGTTAGTTAGAGAGATTACAGAAAGAGAACAAAATGCAATTATTGTGGCTTCATATGGTACGTTTAGTACAGGAATTAACATTAAGAATTTACATAATGTTATTTTTGCTTCACCTTCGAAGTCTAGAATCCGTAATCTCCAATCAATCGGCAGAGTATTGAGAAAAGGCGATAATAAAACTCAAGCAGTTCTCTATGATATTGCTGACGATTGTACTAAAAATTCAAGAAAAAATTATACCCTTAATCACTTAATAGAAAGAGTTAAAATTTATAATGAAGAAAATTTCAATTACGAATTTATCCAGGTAAACTTAAAAGAATGATGGAAGAAGATTTCTATGCGGTCATTAAATTAATTTCTGGAGAAGAAATATTTTCTATTGTTTGTCCGTCTGAAGAAGATGAAAAAACAATGTTAATATTAAACAATCCGGTCACAATCGAAGTGATTGTCATGAAACAGATTGGTATGCAAGGATATAAAATAGATCCTTGGCTTAAATTTGCTGATGATGATACATTTTTACTAGATATTGATAAAGTTCTTACTATCAGTGAAGTTCGTGATCAAGAAACAATTGATATGTATCACAAATTTATAAAACAACAACAAAACAAAAACTCAAAAACACCATTGAGTGCAGAGATGGGATATTTATCGTCAGTGTCTGAAGCCAGAAAAAGATTTGAAAAGTTGTATAGAGGCCAATCAGATATTAAAGATAGCTAATCTTTGAAACTCCACAGAGTAATTGTACCAATTTTTACTGGGTATTGTCAATAGCCGAACATTCTGTTATAATAAGAACATCTAATAACAGCAGGACTCATGAAATGCAGGCACCTAAAAGAAAAAGATCAGAACATTATGTAAACAATAAAGAATTTCTTGAAGCAATATGCGAGTATAAAAGGAAAGTTAAGGTAGCTGCGGAAAACGGAGATCCCAAACCTCGTATCACAAATTACTTGGGAGAGTGTTTTCTAAAAATTGCTACTCACTTATCGTATAAACCAAATTTTGTCAACTATATGTTCCGTGAGGACATGATTTGTGATGGAATTGAAAATTGCGTTCAGTATATTCACAACTTTAATCCAGAGAAGTCTTCAAATCCTTTTGCGTACTTCACTCAAATTATTCACTATGCATTTTTGAGAAGAATTCAAAAAGAGAAAAAACAGATGGAGATTCGTTCTAAAATTATTGAACGGTCTGGATATGATGAAGTGTTTACCGTAGATGGTGACGGAATTGATGCCGCGGAGTATAATAGTATTAAAGATGCAATTCAAACAAAAATGTATCAATGACTTTAATTGCTTGTATAACTGACACTCATTATGGTGCTAGAAAGGGAAGTAAAACATTTCATGATTACTTTAAGAAGTTTTATGAGAATGTATTTTTTCCTGAACTAGAGAAAAGAAATATTAAACATTGTATTCACTTAGGTGATGCATTTGATAGTCGTAAGTCTATTGATTTTTGGTGTCTAAACTGGGCCAAAGAAAATGTTTATGATAAGTTCCGCGATCTAGGTATTACAGTATACCAAATTGTAGGAAATCATGACGCATATTATAAAAATACCAATGAAGTCAACTCGATTGAGTCCCTGCTAAGAGAGTATGACAACATTGTACCTATCTCAAGTCCTGGGGAATATGAAGTTGCAGGACTTGACACATTTATGATTCCTTGGATTTCTCCTGAGAATCGTGATGAAACTTTAGAGAAGATGTCAAAAACCAAAGCGAAAGCCGCATTTGGACATCTAGAACTGAATGGATTCAGTGTATATCCTGGAAATGTCCAACAACATGGAATGGATGTAAATGTTTTTGATAAGTTCAGAATCGTCTGTTCTGGACACTATCACACTCGTTCTAATAATGGTAAAGTATTTTATCTTGGAAATTCCTATCAACTTTACTGGAATGATGTTGATGATAAACGAGGTTTCAACTTCTTTGATACTGAGACTTTTGAATTGGAGTTCGTTCAGAATCCTTATAATATGTTTGAAAGGATTTATTATGAAGATCAGAATTCAAAATTATTTAATACAACATCCTGTAAAGATAAGATTGTAAAGATTGTTGTCCGCAAAAAGTCCGATCAACTGGCATTCGAAAAGTTTGTAGATAAAATTTACAAGACTGGAGTTGTAGACATTAAGATTGTTGAAAACTTCGAAGTCAATGATGATGATGTTGACTTTGATCAGGAAAAGATTGAGGATACGATCACCATTTTAAATAAATATGTTGAGGACTCTGATTTTGATCTAGATAAAGAAAAGGTCAAAAAACTTTTGCGAGAGGTCTATCAAGAAGCTTGCGAAATAGAATAAGTATGTACATGATCACGCCATATGGAGATGAAGACGGTGCTTATGCCGTTTCGAATGACTATGGCGAAAAAACATTATACTTTTTTCAGGATGAAGACGACGCAGAGAGATTTGCCGGTCTTTTAGAGGCTGACGATCATCCTGAAATGGAAGTAGTTGAAGTAGATCCAGAACTTGCAATTAAAGCGTGTCACCAGTATAATTACAAATACGCTATCATTACCCCTGATGACTTTGTGATTCCTCCTAGAAAATATGATATTGTTCAAAACGATTAAGTGGCGTAATTTTCTTTCTACTGGAAATCAGTTTACAGAAGTAGATTTTCAAGACGCTAAGACAAATTTGATTGTCGGTACTAATGGTTCCGGTAAGAGTACGATTTTGGATGCTCTTACCTTTGTTTTGTATAACAAACCATTCCGAAAAATCAACAAACCTCAACTCATTAATTCTGTTAATGAGAAAGATTGTCTGGTGGAGATTGAATTCTCTATCGGAAATAAGGAGTATAAAGTTGTCCGAGGTATCAAACCAAATATTTTTGAGATATGGATTGATGGTAAAGTTCAGGACCAAGATTCTGCAGCCCAAGATCAACAAAAGAAACTTGAAGAAGGTATTCTGAAACTTAACTATAAGTCATTTACTCAGACGGTCATTCTGGGATCGGCTACATTTGTTCCATTCATGCAGTTGACCTCTTCTAATCGTAGAGAGATTGTGGAAGATCTTCTTGATATTAAGATTTTTTCTACGATGAACAACATCCTAAAAGATAGGATGCGTAGAACAAATGAACTCATTCGTGAATATTCAATCAAGAAAGATATGATTGAAGATAAAATTGAGATGCAAGAAAGTTTTATTAAGGATCTTGATAAGAGTGGAAAGGATCGTATTCAGAAAAAGAGAGATAGTATTCAAACCATTGAAAATGAAATTGATGAATTGAATACTGATAATGAATCTACTTTGGTCATGATTGAAACGGAACTTCAACCAAAGTTAGAAGAACTTAACAATACTAACTCAACTCTGAAAAAACTCAGTACCATCAAGGCAAAACTGGAACAAAAGATACAACTTTTAGTATCTGATCATAAGTTTTTCCAAGAAAATTCGGTTTGCCCCACATGCACTCAAAGTATTGAAAATGAATTTCGCTTAAATAAGATTGCCGATATCGAGGAGAAATCCAAAGAACTCAATGACGGATACCGAGAGTTGGAGGATGCAATCAATGTAGAACAGGAAAAAGACAAACAATTTTTATCTTATTCTACGGAGATCAACAGACTCAACAATGACATTTCCCACAACAATGTTAAAATTACTGGGCTTAACAAACAAATCCGAAATCTTGGACATGAAATTCAAGAAATTACCGAACAAATTCAAAATCGAAATACTGAACGTCAAGCCCTTGAAAACTTAATACAAGATCTTGAAACATTAGAAAAAGAAAGATCTGCAGAAAAGGAACAAGTTAATTATTACGAGTTCGCTCATTCATTGATGAAAGATGGTGGAGTAAAGTCCAAGATCATCAAAAAGTATCTGCCTCTTATGAATCAGCAGATAAACAAGTATTTACAGATGATGGATTTTTACATCAACTTCACATTGGATGAGGAGTTTAAGGAGGTTATCAAGTCACCAGTTCATGAAGATTTTAGTTATGAGTCATTTAGTGAAGGTGAGAAGATGCGTATTGACCTTTCTCTTTTGTTTACCTGGCGGGACATTGCCAAACTTAGAAACTCGGCCAGTACAAATCTTCTCATCTTAGATGAAATCTTTGATAGTTCTTTGGATGGTGCAGGAACAGACTTCTTCACAAATATTGTTCGTTATGTAATTCAGGACGCTCATGTGTTCGTTATCTCACACAAGACCGACGATCTCATGGACAAATTTGACAGGGTGATGAAATTTGATAAAGTAAAAGGGTTCAGTAAACTAGTGTCATGACCACACCAAACTGGCAACACAACTCTGGGAAACCCCAGAAACGAAAACTTAAACCGCAAGCACTGCGCCAGGCAAAAGCACGACTGGCCCAGTTCAAAAAGCGTCACATGAACCGCTCCAATGGGGCGGTTTCTTCGTATTATGGCTGCATACGAAACGAAATCCATGCCTGTTAACCACGAAGTCAAAGGTCATCTCGCCCGTCTCCTCGCAACTGAAGATCTGGTGGTGGAACACAAGAATGTTCCCACTGCATCCTTCAATGTGGATACTCGTGTTCTGATTCTTCCAATGTGGGAGAAGGCTTCTAACGCAGTCTATGATATGCTTGTGGGCCATGAAGTAGGTCATGCACTCTATACTCCTAATGAAGATTGGAGTGTGAAGTTCTCCATTCCTCAACAATTCGTGAATGTGACTGAAGACGCTCGGATTGAGAAACTGATGAAGCGTCGTTATGGTGGAATGAACAAGTGTTTCTATGCAGGTTATCGGGAGCTGCATGATGACGATTTCTTTCAAGTAAAAGACGAAGATCTTTCTACTTTTAATCTGGCTGATCGTGTCAATCTATATTTCAAGATTGGAAACTATCTTGAACTTCAGTTCAATCCAGAGGAACTGGAGATCGTTGAAATGATTGGTGATGCAGAAACTTTTGATGAAGCGATTGAAGCCGCTGTAAAACTCTACGAATATTGTAAGAAAGAACAGAAACAAGAAACTAAGATTAGTTCTCTGGATAATGTTGAACATAATTTTGGAGGTGGGTCAGAACCTACTCCAGAATATCAGAATCAATCTGCAGAGGATGAACTGGAAACATCTGGAGATGGTGGTCAGGCGTCCTCTGAGGGTCAGTCAGAGGATAAGATGGATCAACCCACTATGGAACAAACCAATCAAGGTGGAGAGACCTCTGAACCCGAAGTCCGTACCGCTGATAGTCTTGAGGAAGCGATTAGGGATCTTGTAAACACTTCTTCTTATGAGAATGTTTATGTTGAACTTCCTAAACTGAATCTGAATACTGTGATTGCACTTAACTCTGAAATCCATGCGGAGATCAATAACTGGTGGAATAAGTCTGTAGAAAAGTTTGGTGAGACTTGTTCAAATCCGCGAGACGTTCTCTTTAAAAGTGTTGATAAAGAGTACCTTGAGTTTAAGCGTTCGGCTCAGAAGGAAGTCAACTATCTGGTGAAGGAGTTTGAATGTAAGAAAGCCGCAGACTCTTATGCTCGTTCAACCACGGCTCGTACTGGTGTTTTGGATTGTTCCAAACTTCACACCTACAAATATAATGAAGACTTGTTCCGCAAGGTAACGACTCTTGCAGATGGCAAGAATCACGGTCTGGTGTTCATTCTAGACTGGTCTGGATCTATGAGTAATGTGATGCAAGACACGATCAAACAACTTTATAACTTGATTTGGTTCTGTAAGAAAGTCACAATTCCCTTTGAGGTTTATGCATTTACCAATGAGTGGCGACGTAATTCTTATGATGAGGATGGAAATTTTATTAAAATGGAACCTCATTACCAGAAGAAACATGGTTTGATTCATGTTGATGAGTCTTTCTCTCTGATGAATCTTTTCACCAGTAAAGTAAACAATCGTGTTCTTGAAGAACAGATGATTAACATCTATCGGATTGCTAAGGAATTTAAGTATTCTTATAATAATGCACCGATGTATACTACTCCAGCTCGTTTGTGTCTTTCTGGTACTCCTTTGAATGAGTCTTTGATTGCTCTTCATCAAATTCTTCCTAAGTTCCAAAAAGAAAATAAACTCCAGAAAGTTCAGTGCGTTGTTCTTACTGATGGTGAAGCTTGTTATCTTAAGTTTCACAAAGAGTTTACTGGTCGTTCCAAAAACAATCCAGAGGAAGTTTATATTGGACTGAACTCCCTCCAGAGCTATCCTTCTTTTATTCGTGATCGTAAGGTTGGTCGTACTTATAAAGTTCGTGAAGAATATCATCAACTGACTGATACTCTTCTTGAGAATCTTCGAGATAGTTTTCCTTCCGTAAACTTTATTGGTATGCGAGTTCTTGAGAATCGTGAGGCCAATTCTTTTATTCGTAAGTATTACAATAACTACGATTACTCTTCTGGTTATTGTCAAGATAACAAAGAATATATTCAGGTTATTAATGATTGGAAAAAGAATCGTTCTTTTTCGATCAAAAATTCTGGATACCATTCTTATTTTGGTCTTTCTGGTTCGGCTCTTTCTCAGGAAAGTGAGTTTGATGTTGCAGAGGATGCAAGTAAGAGTCAGATTAAATCTGCTTTTGTAAAATCATTGAAGAGTAAGAAAATGAACAAAAAAATTCTTGGGGAATTTATTGATCTAGTTGCATGAGGGGTATACCCCTCTTTTTTACTAAATACTTAAAAAAGTATTTGTAAAGATGAACTCTAACGATTTTCAAAACCTAACTGAAGCTTATAATCAAGTACATCAACTTGATGAAGTGTTAGACACTCCTGAAAAAGCGAATGAATATGCCAAAAAGAATGTAAAATCTATGGTTGGTGCTTTTGTTAAAGGTGCTGTTAACAAAGATATTAGTCAACTGAAAACCATAGAAAAAAGAAAAAGAGGAGCGGAACTGGGAAAAAGAAAGGCAGAAAGAAAGTCAGCAGAGGAAAAGAATGAAGAGTTTGAAACTTGGGTAAATGAACTTATGGAAGAGGGTTATGATCTCTCCGACTATACTTGGGAAGAGATGCATGAGTTCTATCTAGATGAAGCAGAAGGTTCATACGGTGAAACTCCAAAGGCATACAGTGCAGCATCAAAGACCAAGATGACTGCAAAGAGAAAGCCTTTCCTCAAGAAAATGCTCAGAAGAACTAATCCTGCAGAAAGAAAGTCTGAGACTTCTCCAAGAAAAGGAATGACTGCTTCTGATAGGGAAGAAGCAAGAGCAGGTGATGCACATGGTTCACCTAGGGGTCATGATTACCCTTCACAGGGCCCTGGTGGAGTAACTAAGAATCCTAAGAAACTCCGTAAGCAAAAAGCAATGGGAGAGTTTGCTAAAGAAGAACTTGATGTCTTTGATGTAGTCCTTGAGTTCCTCCAAGTAGAAGGATACGCAGAAACTCTGGAAGAGGCAGAGTGGATGATGGCAAATGAACTAGATGAGGAAACCATTGATGCAATCCTTGAAGCAGAAGGTTCTTACGGTAAGACACCCAAGGCAAGAGCAGCAATGGGTAAACTTGCTATTGCAAGACGTGAGAAACCTGCAAGTGAGTATTCGCAGAAAGGTGAGAAAACTAAAAAAGTAAAATCAATCGAAAAGCATACTCAGAGAATTGATAACGGTCCTGATGTAGGAAATCGTGGTAAGAAATCTACTAAACCAAGATGGTCTGGGATGTTAGGCAAATCTGGTAGGGGTAAACTTGACCAAGATAGTAGAGATTATGCAAGAGATAGTGCTGTTGAGTATACTTCTGGCGGACACAAACCTGGTTCTGGTACTGTAACCAAGAACCCCAAGAAACTCCGTAAGCAAAAGGCTATGGGTGAGATTGGCGAAAGTTTTGACACATATGAATTTGTTTTGTGTCATCTTCTAGATGAGGGATATGCTTCAACCGAAGAAGCCGCAGATAAAATCATTCTCAACATGAGTGAAGCTTGGTTTGAAGATATTATGGAATTGAATCGTGTTGAAAAGGAAACTGGTATCAACACTAAAACTGGTAGACCAACTGCCAAAGGTGGCGCTAAGGATGATAAAGCATATACTAGCGTAAAAAGAATGATGCGTAAAATGGAGGGAACTCCTGCGGGCCAAAGAAAAAAAGAACCAGGTAAAAAGCCACCTAAAGCTGGTGAATATGGCGGTCCAAGATCACCCGAACAAAAAGTTGCAAAACTCCGTGCAGACAAAAAACGCAGTGCAGATATGATGAGTTCTCGATTTGACTGAGAATAAATAATTTATATTATTGATTGATTTATTGGGTTATGAAACTTTTTGAAAAAAATAGAGTAAGATTTACTTTTGAACTAGAAAATAACCAATTTTTACAATTAGAGTATCAGTTACAATTGAATAGTTTGAGAGAAAAATGGGTAAATGAGGTTAAGGATTCTCTGAAAAAACCAGATGCATATCTTAACCTCAAAATATCAAATAAAAATTATCTTCATCTAGGTGAACTAAAAGAAAAATTAAATTCTATAGTTAAGCAAATTAATGATGCTTATGGAGATGAAATTTTAGTTTCTTTCAAAGGAACAAAAAATATATGCAGAAATACATTGAATTATTTACATGAAAAATTTGAGGAGTATGGAGAATACGGAGCTGGAGATGGTGAAGGCCCGTGGTATCGTGGCCAAAAAGTTCATGATCTTTGGTTAGATTTAAATGAATGGATTCATGTGACTGAAACCGCAATGGATTCAACTCCAAGAGATTATCCAAATTATAGTGCCTTAGTTACGGTTTATCCTCCATATCCTGGTAAAGATTTAGAAGAAACAGATAAATTATTTTTAACCGCAGAATATGCATGGGGTCATCTTTATCTTGGATATAATACCTTAGGTAAAGATTATTTGCATGTTTGGTTGGACAATGATGTTCGAGTAATTACTAATAACCAAATAAAAGTTCAGAATAAGTATAGTTCAGAAGTCTGGCTCTGTTTTCAAGAAGCTTCGTTTTTTTTAAACGAAGCTGAATCGCAGTATTACAAATGGTATAAAACCCTAAGTAAAGAAGTTCGGGATTTGATTCCTACAGATGATCTGAGTAAATTCGCTTTTGGTAGATATTATCTTGGATGCATCATAATTAATCGAGATCTTTCAAAGTTTCATCCAATTGAATATGATTGGTATACTGACAAAGATTTACAAAAGAGGTGGAATAATGAAGTTTTTTCAAAGGTTAAGGGGATAAAAAAAGTTGAGTTTTTATGAATAAAGTAATTGATGAATTTGTGAAATTTTCATTGAGAAATCAATGGTATCCCACAAGTGTACCAAAATATTTTGATGTGTTTGAGTCCGATTGGCCTTTTCTGCAAATAGACTTTAAAGATGACTTTGAAAAGATGCACCAAGAGTGTATTAAAAATGATCATCTATTTGTTGGACATAGACAAAAAGATAAACACCTGAGTTATTCCCATGATGGTTGGTCGGCTTTAACTTTGCATGGCATAAGACCTGATGCTACCGAAAATTATGATCAGTATGGATTGTCTGAACCAAATTACAAATGGACAGATGCATGTAAATATTTTCCAACTTGTGTTGAGTTCTTAAAAAAATTGGGATATAAAGATTATGATAGAGTCAGAATCATGAGACTGGCTCCTGGTGGATATATTATGCCTCATTCTGATGGAGAAGGTAGAATCTTTGGTCCTTTAAATATAGCAATTAATAATCCAGAAGGGTGTAATTTTTACTTTAAAAATTGGGGAAGAGTTCCTTTTAAACAAGGAACCGGATTTTTTCTTGATATAGGTAATATTCATGCGGTTCATAACAATAGTAATGAGCCTAGATATCATTTTATAGTTCATGGGCACATTAATGATAGATTGATTCAAACTGCATTTAAACAAATTGACATGAGAGAAGAAAAAATTTGTTACGGAGTTTATAATCAAAGGCAGTCAATTAATAGTTTTTCAATGTATTTGAGAGCTAAAGGTGCGACTTTGTTTTACCTCAACCGACCTAGAAATAATGCAGAGATAATTTGTGCAGATGAAGTACATGAAATATTGAAAGAGGCTTTGATTAAGGGGTATCGATATTGTGTAATACAATCTGCTGGATGTACTCTAAGAAGTTTTGATTACGATAGAGAAATTAGAGATTTTATAAAAGAAAATAATTTTGGAGTCGCTGGTCATATACTAGCTTGGCCTGGAAAATGGTTGGAGTTACATCCGCAGTTTTTTATAGTTAATGTTTCTGCATGGAAAGATGTTGGATGTCCAGAATTTGGGGAGTGGTGTTCTGGTAAACAATTACTACCTGTAGTAGAAAGAAGTGTTGAAAATTTTCACGATGACTACACACCTTTGTGGGTTAAGTATTCAAAAAAACAAACCATTCAATCTGAAGCAGGAAGAGGTTGGAAACTTTTAAAGGCTATGTTTTTGAATAATTGGCCTGTAATAACATTGAGTGAAAAATTGCGATTCAATAAATTTTATTATTATCCTGAACATGAAACAGAAAAATTCGAAAACAGTATAAAAACTTTGACTCCGTATGAGGGACAAAATTGGAATCAATCTAAAATCATATCTGATGTAAAATTAATAAAAGATCAAATTTGGTTATTTAATAGTGAATCAATGTGTATAACTAATGGGGGTAATTTTGATCTCGTTGTTAATACTGCAAGTGGATTTAAATTATTCGATATTTTTAAAAATAAAAAACTCAATAATAATGGAAAAGTTATAGTCTATGATTTTAATTCAAAAAGTTTAAGATGGTACAAACATTTTCACGGTTGGAAAAATGATGATCTAATTGATTGTATTAGAAGTTTTTCGGAAAAAGATCATTTTACTTGGATAGGTAAAACGGATTGTAATTATGTTGAGGATGAATCTTTTTCAAATTTATATAAAGAACTAATTGACCACTTTGGTGGAGTTAATAATTTTGTTAAATATTGGAAAATTTTTAAAAAAACTCAAGTCAAATTTGCGATGGTTGATTTATATAAAGATTCTGAAAAGTTCTCAAATATTTTTGTGGGGAAAGGAAAGAAGTTTGTCAATTTGTCAAACATTTTTTCTACAGATGCCACAACATTTTTATATGGACATGTTGAAGTTCAGACTTCACAGCAAAGGTGTTTAGCTTCTTTGTATGTTGTTGATCCTGAAATACAAATTTCTATTTTTGATTTTTGGGGACGAAATTTGGTTGGTAAAGTAAAAGACATATTGTAGGGCCAGTTTGGGAACTGTCACACCCATCTGACCATCCCCCCTTCAATGGGGTATTATAGCTTCAGTTGAGAAACACACCACACAATGCCCCGCACCAAAATGACTGACGATCAAGTTTTTGAAGGTCTTAAATCCACTTATGGAGTTGAAATTACTTCTGGAGATGTCAAGGCTTATTGTGCGATGAATAATCTTTCTTATCCTACGGTTACTCGTCGTCTGGAAAACTTCAAAACTGCTCGTGGTCGTTGGAATCTTGAAGTGACTCAAGAACGTGTTCAGGAGATTGAACGCAATTTTAATAATGTCTCGGTTCTTCCTGAAGTGCATCAAAACCTTATTCCCGATAAAGATGATACCTTCGTCCAGTTTGGTAACTTTAAAGATATTAAGCGTATTATTCAGTCCCGTCTTTTTTACCCTACGTTTATTACGGGTCTTTCGGGTAATGGTAAAACGTTCGGTGTTGAACAAGTTTGCGCTCAACTTAAGCGTGAACTGATTCGGGTCAATATCACTATTGAAACTGACGAGGATGACCTGATTGGTGGTTTCCGTCTTGTCAATGGTGAAACTGCTTGGCACAATGGTCCCGTCGTCGAAGCTCTGGAACGCGGTGCGATTCTTTTGCTTGATGAAATTGACTTGGCTTCTAATAAGATTCTGTGTCTCCAATCTATTCTGGAAGGTAAAGGTGTCTTCCTTAAGAAGATTGGTCGCTTTGTGAAACCTGCCGCTGGTTTCAATGTGGTTGCCACTGCGAACACCAAAGGTAAGGGTTCTGATGATGGTCGCTTCATCGGCACTAACGTTCTCAATGAGGCATTCTTGGAACGTTTCCCTGTGACCTTTGAACAGGAATATCCTTCCGTAACTAATGAAGTCAAGATTCTTGAGAAAGTTGCTCAAACTTTGAATGTCAACGATCTTGAATTTTGCAAACGTCTTGCTGACTGGGCAGACATTATCCGCAAGACCTTCTACGATGGTGGTATTGAGGAAATTATTTCTACCCGGCGTCTGGTCCATATCATCCGTGCCTATAGCATCTTCCAAGACAAGGCAAAGGCAATCCAAGTTTGTGTAAATCGTTTCGACGACGAAACCAAACAGTCCTTCCTGGAACTGTACGATAAGGTGGATGCTGACTTCCAGATGCCTAATATGTCACAGGAGAATGGTGTTCCCACTCCCGTTGACTTGAACGCTCCGTTCTGATAGAATATGGGGAGGTAAAAAGTGCCTCCTTTTTGTTCCTTTACTATGAATTCAAATGTCTGAAAACTTTGAAAGCTTTTATGAAAGTTCTATACCAAACCAAGATTTTTGGGTAGAGGATGGAATCAGTTTGACTGGTAATCCAAATTCTTCTTCTGATGCAATTCTTATTGGTTCCGGTAATATTAATCAATTCACTCTTACTGCCAATGGTGGCGGAACACTCAATCTTGAAAAAACGCCTGTTAGTATGACCGAATCAAAAAACTACCTCTGGAAATACAATGAAGATAAAATCCTTAAAGATGTTGAGGATTATGTGACTAGTACTTATGGTAGCCACTATTGTGGACACAACCACGCCTACAAAGATATTCAGACTATTGATTTGATGGCTGCAAAGGATCTTGCTCCTGGATTTTGTCAGGCGAATATCCTAAAATATGGAAGTCGTTATGGTGATAAAGATGGTCGTAACAAACGCGATCTTCTTAAAGTAATTCACTACGCAATGCTTCTACTCCACTTTGACGGTCATTATTCTCGCAAAGATAATGGCCTTACAGAATTCCGTTGATCATGAAACTCAAAAATACATCTATGAAACTCTCTGAAAAAACCCTCTCTCTTCTCAAGAACTTCTCTGGTATCAACCAGTCTATTCTCTTCAAGAAGGGAACCAAACTCCGCACCATTTCTGTGATGAAGAATATTCTCGCAGAAGTTGAAGTAGAGGAAGAGTTTGAAAAAGACTTTGGTATTTACGATCTAAACCAGTTCCTAAATGCAATGTCTCTCTATCAAAATCCCCAACTGAAGTTTGCTAACGACAGTTATGTGACTATCAATGAGGGTAATGCACGATCCAAGTATTTCTTTGCAGATCCTGCTGTGATTGTGACTCCTCCCGAAAAGTCCATTACACTCCCGTCTGAGGATGTTTGTTTTGAGGTAAATACTCAACAACTAGATAAACTCCTCAAGGCTGCAGCAGTCTATGGTGTCCCTGACCTTTCTGTGGTTGGTGAGGCTGGTGTTGTTAAGCTTGTTGTTCGTGACAAAAAGAATGATACTTCTAATGAGTATTCTCTTGTTGTTGGTGAGACTACTGGAACTTTTGTTCTTAACTTCAAAGTTGAGAATATTAAAATTCTCCCTGGTTCTTATGAGGTTGTGATCTCCAAGAAACTTCTTTCTCGTTTCCAGTCAGAAGATAAGAATCTTACATATTACATTGCTTTGGAACCAGACTCAACCTATGATGAGTGAGGTAACTCACCTATATTATGAACATCTTTGTGACTTCTCCCTGGCCCGCTGAAAGTGCCGTATGTCTCCCCGATAAACATATTGTCAAGATGCCTTTGGAGTGCTGTCAAATGCTCTCCATTGTTGCTTCTGAAAAGTGGGGTCATAACTACGGCACTCTGCCTAAGACTGACGGCACTCCCTACAGAACTGAAAAGGGTGCGTTTCGTAATCATCCCTGTACCAGGTGGGCAATGGATAGTATCCACAATGCCTATTGGTTGATTAAGTGGGGAATGAACTTGTGTGATGAGTACCAACTACGCTATAATAAAACTCACTCCTGTTACAAGACTCTTGTAGATGCTTACTATCTTTTCCCTAAAGGAAAGATCACAGAAGTGACTCCATTCGCTCGAGCGATGCCAGAAGAATGGAAATTTGATGATAGTATTGATACCTTTACTGCTTATAAAAGGTACATTGCTTCAAAACCTTGGGTATCGGACAACTACCTCCGTATGCCTGAACGTAAACCCGATTGGATTTGATTATGAGTCGTGATGAATTTCTGTGGGTAGAGAAATACCGCCCACGCAAGATTGAAGATTGTATTCTCCCAGATGCTAACAAGAAGACATTTTTGGAGTTTCTAAATAACAAAGAAATTCCGAACCTGATGCTTGCTGGCCCTGCAGGGTGCGGAAAAACTACAGTTGCAAAAGCTCTGTGTGAAGAACTAGGAGTAGATTACTATGTTATTAATGGATCTGACGAAGGACGATTTCTGGACACGGTACGGAACCAGGCAAAGAACTTTGCTTCGACCGTCTCACTTTCTGCGGGTGATGCAAAACACAAAGTCATCATCATTGATGAGGCTGACAACACAACCCACGATGTACAACTCCTTCTGCGGGCTAATATTGAGGCGTTTTATAACAACTGTCGATTCATCTTCACTTGCAACTACAAGAACAAGATCATCGAACCCCTACACTCTCGATGTGCAGTCGTTGAGTTCAGTATCAAAGGGAAAGAAAAAGCCCAGTTGGCAGGATCCTTCTTCAAGCGTCTACAGAACATCCTGGATGCGGAAGGTGTACAATACGATCCTAAAGTCCTTGCAGAACTCATCAACAAACATTTCCCCGACTGGCGACGAGTCCTAAACGAATGTCAGAGGTATTCTGCTGGTGGTAAAGTTGACTCTGCAATTCTTGCTGAATTTTCTGATGTAAATGTAAATGAACTTATCAAGAATCTCAAAACTAAAAACTTTACTGAAGTCCGAAAGTGGGTGGTCGGGAACCTGGACAACGATGCTTCTGGTTTACTTCGCAGGGTTTATGACGCCTCTTTTGATCATTTTTCACCTTCATCTATCCCTGCTGCCGTTCTTATTATTGCTAAGTATCAATACCAATGTGCGTTCGTGGCTGACCAGGAAGTAAATCTTCTTGCAGCATTAACTGAAATTATGTGTGAGGTTGAATTCAAATGATTGATGTAAAACTATTTCGTATTGCAACTGGTGAAGAAGTTGTCGCTGAGTTGGTATCTCAGGATGATAACTTTGTAACAGTAAAAAATGGCCTGGTTGTTCTTCCTAGTCCGGATGGTCGTGTGGGATTTGCTCCATGGGCTTCCGTAATTGATAAAACAATTCCCGATCTTATTATTGCTAAAAATCATATTGTTTATATTGCAGAAGTTGATCCACAAGTCAAAAACAAGTATAATGAAATTTATGGGAGTAAACTAGTAACTCCTGGTGAAAAGAAATTGATTCTCTGATATGCAATTAGAACTTGATGATGCTGTTTACGCAGCCGATAAATTCATTGATTACTTTTCTAACATGGGAAGGATTGATGAATATCTGCGTAACATTAAACTTGAACGAATGGAACAAATGCCTTCATCCATTCTTGGGATTGGTCCTGAGGATGATATGTTTGATGCATTTGACATGCACCCACAGGACATGAACTTTAAAGTTTATACTGCGGGGGAGAGGGGTGGATTTACAAATGAATATTTTAATGAGAGGTTGCAGATTACTACCTCTCACGCGATTGAGGATAGTATTCCTGGTAAGTCTCTGAAGTGGATTGTACAAGAAACTAACACACAGAAGATTGTTGGTTTCTGTCGGTTTGGTTCTCCCACAATCAACTCTAAACCTCGCAATGATTGGCTTGGACAAACTCCCCAGTTGTCTAGGTTTAATCGTCATGCAATCATGGGATTCATTATTGTCCCAACCCAACCTTTTGGTTTCAACTATCTGGGAGGTAAACTCCTTGCACTTCTTTGTTGTTCTCATACTGCTCGTGAGACGTTAAATAAGAAGTATGGATCAGATATTTGTTCTTTTGAGACCACTTCTCTTTATGGTTCCACTAAGGCCTCATCTCAGTATGATGGTCTGAAACCTTATATGAGGTATAAGGGTCTAACTCAAAGTGATTTTACTCCTCTGCTCCATGACGAGATCTTTCAGGACTTAAACAAATGGTTTATTCAGAGGAACGACAATCAATCTCTGGTGAAGGAGGACGCATCCAGTCGGAAACTCAAGACACAACAAAAGATGATCTCAATCATCAAGAAAAGCTTACCTTCTCAAAAGGTTGTGGAGTTCCAGACTGCGATTGCAAATGCAAAAAATCTGACTGAACAGAAGAGATTTTATATTTCAGATTATGGTTTTGAGAATGCTCGTGAAGTCATTCTTGGACAAGATGAAGTTCTGCGTCCTGGTCAAAACTATGACAAGTTTCACTTTGACCATCTTGTGAACTGGTGGAAGAAAAAGGCTTCTAATCGTTATGAAAATTTGAAGTCCGAAGGTCGTCTTCGTACTGAACTTGAGACTTGGAACAAGAACCCCGAATCGATTGATATTATCCGATGAGTTACGAACTAAAAGATTATCTCAACTCCATCAACTTCGCAAAGGATTATTTGATGGATGATGGAGATCCTCAGTGGGAGAAGAAGTATCCGGCATTTGTCGTCAACAAATGTATGTCAGGTCACATTGATACGATCATGTTTGCAAATGAGATGAACATGAACCATCAATTACCTTCAAGACTTCAATATGATTTTTTACTAAATAGTGTCAGGAAACGGAAAAGATTTTCTCCGTGGCTTAAAAAAGAGAAGATTCAAGATCTTGATGCAGTCAAATCATACTATGGTTATAGTAATGAAAAGGCCCAACAAGCACTGAAAATTCTAACAAAAGACCAAATTAATTATATTAAATCTAAACTTGATGTTGGAGGCAAAAGATGAGTACCTTTGTTGAACCAGAAGTCAATTGGTCACAAGACCAAATGGTGGAAGTGGTTCTGAATGAACCAGACGATTTTCTAAAAGTCCGTGAGACACTCACTCGTATCGGTGTTGCCTCTCGTAAGGAAAAGAAAATCTACCAGTCCTGTCATATTCTTCATAAACAGGGACGCTACTATATCGTTCATTTTAAAGAGTTGTTTGCACTTGACGGCAAACATGCAAATCTTACTGTGAATGATGTACAAAGACGTAACAGGATTATTAATCTAATTTCTGATTGGGGATTAGTCACTATTATTAAACCAGATTCCGTAACAGATGTTGCACCTTTGAATCAAATTAAAGTTCTTTCCTATAAGGATAAGGGTGATTGGGTTCTTGAGAGTAAGTATAATATCGGTAAGAAAAAGAAACCGGAAGCCTAAGTTTTTCGGTATACCACACAAAAGAGGATCGGTTTTGCACCCCTCCTCTTTTTTAATGTCTTGATATATAATAAGTGCGGAGTCTTCGGATCCGCAATTTAATCTAACAGACGCTTAAGGAGGTCTATCATGTTACTCGCAAAGTACAACACGGCTAACATTGACAAATTTTTAAATGATATTGAAAAATATAGTATTGGAATGGATGAGTGGTTTAATCGATTTGGGACCGCACATGAGTCCTATCACAACTACCCACCATACAATTTGATTAAGGAGAGTGAGACGGAGTTCCGTTTAGAGATCGCTCTTGCAGGATACAAAAAGGAAGATTTTGAAGTTTTCACTGAATGGAATAAACTCTTCGTTGAAGCGAAGAAGTCGGAAACTTCTGATGTAGGGGAATATCTTCACAATGGTCTTGCAAAGAGGGCTTTTACAAGAACCTGGACACTATCTGACGATGTTAAAGTCTCTGATGTCAAGTTTGAGGATGGTCTACTCCATGTCAAACTAAATAGGATTATCCCTGAGCATCAGAAACGAAAGGTGTATGAAATCCTTTAAGCAGTTCTTAGAACAAGTCGGAAACATTAAACAGATTTCTTACCCTGCTGCCGTTAGGCATAAAATCTACAATCCGTTGACTGGAAAATCAAAAGTAGTCCCTGCAGGAAAAGCTGTGCCTAAGAATCCAGGCGGGGGTGGATCTGGTAATTCCGCAGATGGTGATGGAGCCTAAATAATACGGGCTACCAAATATCGTCGTCGCTGGGGTTCAACTGGCAAAATCCAGTTGACACCCCCCTTTTTTTGTGTTATCGTATTAGGAGGTATGGAGTAGTTATGGCTATTAAATTGGCCCTTTTAAAATCGGGTGAAACTGTAATTGCAGATATTATGGAGTTGGTGGATGAAAACGAAAAGGTAGTTTCCTTAGTTTTTTCAAGTCCTTTCAATGTACGACTATTAACTCCAGAATTGTTGATGGAAAATAGTACTGGAGTACAAGGCGAAGTTGAACATAGAGTCTCATTTTATCCATGGATAGTTTTATCTGAAGATAAAAAGATTGCAGTTGATCCTACGTGGGTAGTTAGTGTAGTAAATCCGCATGAATGGATTCGGACTTCCTATGAAGAAAAAATGAATTCAAACACAGAAGAAGTTCAAACAAAAGACCTAGAAGAATCAAATAATACAGAAACTTTGATTGAAAATTTTGAAGTAATTCAGGAAGAAAACGATGGAGAGTGAAGTTCAAGTCATTGTTCTAGTTAGTGGAACAATAATTATTTCAAGAATTGCTGCAGTTGTATCTGAACTTGGGGAACCGGATTGTAAGCTTATTAATCCATATCAAATAATGGATGGTAAACTTATTCCATGGCTGGATGAGTTGACTGATTCAACTGATGCAATTATGATCTCTTCAGACAAAATTTTAACTTTGGTTGATCCCAAAGATACTCTACTTAATGATTATTTGACTCTTATTAAATGAAGTTTTACACGAATGTCTTTCAACTAGGTAATGATATCCTTGTCCGAGGTTATGAAAATGGAAAACATTTTACAAACAGGGAAGAGTTTTATCCCACGTTTTACGTCCCATCAAAGAAAGAAAGTAAATACAAAACCCTTGATGGAGTAAATGTCGAACCTATTCGTCCTGGCACCATTCGAGATTGCAGAGATTTTCTGGAAAAATATGAAGGTGTAAATGGATTTAGGGTCTATGGGAATGATCGGTTCATCTATCAATATATTGGGGAAAAGTATCCAGAGGATGAGATTAAGTTTGATATCAACAAGATCAAACTTGTAACAATTGACATTGAGGTTGCTGCGGAAAGTGGATTTCCAGATGTATTCAATTGTGCAGAAGAACTTCTTTTGGTTACAGTTCAGGATTATAACACTAAACAGATCACTACCTTTGGTTCTCGTCCTGCACAAGTTTCCCAAGAAAATGTGAAATACATTTATTGTAAAGATGAGTATGCACTCATCAATACTTTCATGGATTGGTGGCAAAACAATACTCCAGAAGTAGTGACTGGATGGAACTGTGAACTCTATGATATTCCATATTTGATCGGCCGTATTAGCCGACTTATGGGAGAGAAAGTTGCTAAAAGATTTTCTCCTTGGAATATTGTAAAGGTAAAAGAAGTTCAAATTTCTGGTCGTAAACAATTGAGTTGTGAGATTGCAGGCGTTTCTATTATTGACTATCTTGATCTTTATAAGAAATCTCCTGCAACTCCAAACCAAGAAAGTTACCGACTAGATCATATTGCCTTCATGGAGTTGTCTCAAAATAAGTTGGATCACTCCGAATATGATACTTTCCGTGACTTCTATACCAATAATTGGCAGAAGTTTGTAGAGTACAACATCGTTGACGTAGAACTGGTAGACCGACTTGAGGATAAACTTAAGTTGATTGACCTCTGTTTCACCCGTGCATTTGACGCAAAGGTGAACTTTAACGATATTGCATATCAAGTTCGCACTTGGGACGCAATCATTTATAACTATCTTCTTAAGAAGAATATTGTGATCCCTCAAAAAGAACGCAATACTAAAGATGAAAAGTATGCAGGTGCATATGTAAAAGAACCTATTCCAGGTTCTTATGATTGGGTAGTTAACTTTGACCTTAACTCCCTGTATCCGCATTTGATTATGCAATATAACATCAGCCCCGAAACTCTTCTTGATAATCGTCACCCCAATGTGACAGTTGATAAGGTATTGAAAAAGGAACTGACTTTTGAGATGTATAAGGACTATGCGGTATGTGCCAATGGTGCAATGTATCGCAAAGATATTCGTGGGTTTCTCCCAGAACTCATGGAAAAAATGTACAATGAACGAGTCATCTTTAAAAAGAAGATGATTGAGGCGAAGAAGGCCTATGAGAAGACTCCGACTAAAGAATTGGAGAAGGAGATCTCTCGTTGCGATAATATCCAAATGGCTAAAAAGATTGCACTTAACTCTGCTTATGGTGCAATCGGTAATGAATACTTCCGTTACTACAAACTTGCAAATGCAGAAGCGATTACTCTGTCTGGTCAAGTAGCCATTCAATGGATTGAAGAGAAGATGAACTCTTACATGAATAAGGTTCTCAAAACTGAGGAAGTTGATTATGTCATTGCTATGGATACTGACTCCATTTATATTAATATGGGTCCTTTTGTTGACGCTGTATTCAAGGGGAGAGAGAAAACTACTGATGAAATTGTCAATTTCCTTGATAAGGTGTGTAACTTGGAACTTGAAAAGTATATTGAAGGTTCTTACCAAGAATTGGCCGACTACTTGAATGCTTATGACCAGAAGATGTACATGAAACGTGAGAACATTGCGGAACGTGGTATTTGGACTGGTAAGAAGCGTTATATCCTTCGTGTGTGGGACTCCGAGGGTGTTCGATACAAGGAACCAAAACTTAAGATGATGGGTATTGAAGCCATCAAAACATCTACTCCTGCACCTTGTCGTAAAATGATTAAGGATGCAATCCAAATCATTATGACTAAAGATGAGGATGATGTGATTGAGTTTATTGAGAATTGTCGTAAGGAATTCAAATCACTGAAACCAGAAGAGATTGCATTTCCTAGAAGTGTATCTGAAATTAATAAGTGGATGTCTAGAACAACCCTTTATAATAAAGGAGTTCCAATTCATGTACGAGGTGTGATTTTATATAATCATCATACCAAACTCCAAAACTTGGATAAGAAATATCCTCCTATTCAGAGTGGGGAGAAAATTAAATTTGTGTATCTTAAGATTCCGAATTCTATTCAAGAAAATGTATTTTCCTTTATTCAAGATTTTCCTAGGGAGTTGGGTTTGGAGAAATATGTAGATTATGACACTCAATTTGATAAATCTTTTGTTGAACCATTGAGAATTATTCTTGATTCTATTGGATGGTCAGTTGAGAAGACAATTAGTTTGGAGAGTTTCTTTTCATGAGTAAATATGTGGTGGTTTGGGCTGAACCTGGAGAATTATCTCCAGTCAAAAACAGGAAGATGTTTGATTCACCATCCACCGCATATTGGTTTGCAAATGAGCTAAAAAAGAAGTATAATTGGGTTATCTGCACTGAGTCAAAAAATTTAGAGGAGTAATATGGATTTGCCTATTAATGACCAAGAATTAAATACAATTATCAGTGCTATGGCTCTTGGTGGAGATACTGCATTATTTCAAAAACTAAAACTTGTAAAGGAACTCCGAGAACAAGGACTTCCATATAAAAAAATCTTACGTGAAGAATACGGGATGGTGGCTTGATGGACTTTTTAAAAGATATTGTAAAAGAAATTGGTGGGGAATATACCAAACTTGCTTCAGATATAGACGAGACCGAGAGTTATGTGGATACGGGTTCATACATTTTTAACGCACTGGTTTCAGGTTCTATATTTGGCGGTGTATCTGGGAATAAGATTACTGCTATTGCTGGAGAGTCTTCTACTGGAAAAACTTTCTTCTCTCTCGCTGTGGTTAAGAATTTTCTTGATACTAACCCCGATGGTTATTGTCTCTACTTTGATACTGAAGCTGCTATTACCAAATCTCTCGTAGAATCTCGTGGAATTGATACTACTCGTCTTGTTGTTGTTAATGTTGTTACAGTGGAGGAGTTCCGTGGTAAGGCGCTCAAAGCGGTAGACCTATACTTAAAAAAACCCGAATCAGAACGCAAACCCTGTATGTTTGTGTTGGACTCTTTGGGTATGCTTTCAACTGAGAAAGAAATTACTGATGCTCTGAATGACAAACAAGTTCGTGATATGACCAAATCACAACTGATTAAAGGTGCATTCCGTATGCTTACTCTTAAGTTGGGTCAAGCGCAAATTCCAATGATTGTAACCAATCACACTTATGATGTCATCGGTGCTTACGTTCCTACTAAGGAAATGGGTGGTGGTAGTGGACTTAAGTATGCGGCTTCTACTATTATTCATCTTTCTAAGAAAAAAGAAAAAGATGGAACGGATGTTATTGGAAACATTATTAAATGCAAAACTGCTAAGTCTCGTTTAAGTAAGGAGAATCAACAAGTTGAAGTTCGTTTGTATTACGATGAGCGTGGTCTTGATCGTTATTACGGTCTTCTTGAACTCGGTGAGATTGGCGGACTTTGGAAAAATGTCGCAGGTAGATATGAAATTGATGGAAAGAAAATCTACGCAAAACAAATCCTCGCAAATCCAGAGGAATATTTCACTCCAGAAGTAATGCAGGCTTTAGATGAAATTGCTCAGAAAGAGTTTTGTTATGGATGATTTTATCAAGATCTATGATAATGTTCTTCCCCAAGAAACATGTCAGATCTTGATCAATCTCTTTGACCTGAGTGGATATAAGGAGATTGTCAATAACAAAGGAACTCCAAACTTTACACAATTAAATATCAATCAAAAACATCCAGATAGTGTCAAACAACTATCTCAAGTTACTATGAGTGTACTGAGCCTTTACAAAAAAGAGTTCTCAGACTACACTAGATGGTATCCACCACGACTCTTCTTAGAAGAGTTTCGTATTAAGAAGTATCATTCTAGGAGTCATGATAGATTTGATATTCATGTTGATGTTGAAGATCATGCCTCTTCAAGAAGGTATCTAGCTTTCTTGTATTATCTAAATGATGATTTCACTGGTGGTGAAACTGAGTTTCCTCATCACAATAAAAAGATTGTTCCTAAACAAGGATCAGTCATGGTGTTTCCTCCAACTTGGCAGTATCCTCATGCGGGATTGCGAGTCAATAAAGGAGTAAAGTATATTATGTCCACTTATTGTCACTATTACTAATGGAACGGGTTGAAACTACTATTCTTAGGAGTCTTGCATTCAATGAAGAATATTCTAGAAAGGTTCTACCTTTTATCCGAACTGAATATTTCACTGACTACACTGAGAAAGTAGTTTTTGAAGAGATCTGTCAGTTTATTTTTAAGTACAATAAACTTCCTACTCAAGAGATTCTCAAAGTTGAAGTAGATAATCGTACAGATTTGAATGAGAATTCTTATAAAGAACTTGTAGAGTATATTGCAAATCTTGATAATTCTCAACTAGATACATCTTGGTTGTGTGATACTACTGAAAAATGGTGTCGTGATAAAGCCATTTATTTGGCATTGATGGAATCTATTGCCATTGTCGATGGTAAGGATTCTAAGAAGACCAAAGATGCAATTCCATCCATCCTCTCTGATGCACTTGCAGTCAGTTTTGATACGAATGTAGGTCACGATTATCTTCACGACTATGAAGAACGATACGAATTCTACCATCAGACTGAGGAAAAAATTCCTTTCGATCTGGAGTTCTTCAACAAGATTACAAAGGGTGGACTTCCTAATAAAACTCTCAACATTGCTCTTGCAGGCACTGGTGTTGGTAAGTCTCTATTCATGTGCCATTTTGCTGCTTCTGTTCTTCTCAGGGGTAAAAATGTACTCTATATTACTATGGAGATGGCTGAAGAAAGAATTGCAGAAAGGATTGATGCAAATCTTTTGAATGTCAATATTCAGGAGATCACAAATCTTCCCCGTAAAATGTTTGAAACTAAAGTTTCTAATATTGCAAAGAAGACACAAGGAACTCTTATAATTAAAGAGTATCCCACTGCATCAGCGCATAGTGGCCACTTCAAGTCACTTCTTAATGAACTTGCACTTAAGAAGTCATTTAAGCCTGATATTATTTTCATTGACTACCTTAATATTTGTGCTTCCTCTCGGTATAAGGGAAACCTTTCTGTCAATTCTTATTCATATATCAAAGCTATTGCTGAGGAACTTAGGGGACTCGCCGTTGAGTTTAACCTCCCGATTGTCTCCGCTACTCAGACCACTCGTTCAGGTTATGGTTCTTCTGATGTTGAACTTACTGATACTTCTGAGTCCTTTGGTCTCCCTGCTACTGCTGATCTTATGTTTGCCCTTATTGGCACTGAAGAGCTCGAGGAGTTGGGACAGATCATGGTAAAACAATTGAAAAATCGTTATAATGACCCTACCATCAATAAAAGGTTCGTTGTTGGTATTGATCGTGCAAAAATGAGACTCTATGATTGTGAACAGAGTGCTCAAGCTGACATACTTGACTCTGGACAAGAAGAAGAGTATACTTATGAAGAAAAGAAAACTGGACCTAAAAAATCATTCGAGGGATTTAAATTCTGATGACTAAAAATATTGACTTTAACAAGTACACCCAATTTGTAGATGCAGTAACTTCTGAAGCATCTACTGATTTCCTTGCTCTTTCAAATCGTCTAGTAGAACTTGATGAAAAGGGTGCCAATATTGAACGACTTCTTACTGCTGGTGTTGGCATCAACGCTGAGGGTGGTGAGTTTCTTGAGATCATCAAGAAAATGATCTTTCAAGGTAAGCCATGGAATGCAGTTAACAAAGAACACCTGATTATTGAACTTGGTGATATTATGTGGTATGTTGCACAAGCTTGTATGGCACTTGGAGTTACCATTGATGAAGTGGTTGCAGGAAATGTAACTAAACTTGAAAAACGTTATCCTGGTGGATCTTTTGATGTTTATTATTCCGAAAATCGTGCGGAGGATGATCTGTGAGTACTAAAGTAATTCTTGAAATGAGTCTTGAAGAAGCTGGTATAGTTCTTATGACTCTAGTTGATTCTCAAAAAGGTTATACTAATGGACCTGCAATTCCTGAACGTATTTTTAATCTTCGTGAAGTGATTGTAAATCTAGATTCTGCAATGGAAGATGCAGTAAAAACCAAATAATAAATGACCCTTCCATAAATATTTGGAAGGGTTTTTTTGTACCTATGGCAAAGTTAAATGAAGGAGATGTGATGGAGGGCGTTTTTGCCATCTGTCTTGCAGAACTATTTGCAAATGGTACGATTAACAAAGCTAATGTTAACAAGTGGAGAAGACAGATTGATCCTGGTATTTTCAGGAATGGTAGATCAGAGATTGTAGTTAGAGAATTTAAAGACGGTCGCCCACAAGATCAAATTAAAGTCACCTTGATTATTAGATTAAAATATGAATCTACAAATATGGCATTTGGTGCAAACTATGCACCTCTTTATGAGAAAAGTGCAGATGTGGGAAATATTGATAGAAAAATTGATAACTTAATTACTTTTACTAAAACACATTATCAAGACCTTATTCGCAGAACAAAGGATAGTTACTTAAAAAATAATAAATCAGATAAAGTTGATATTCTTATTAACGCTGATGGTATTGCTGGAGAATCTTCTGGTGGAGATATAAAAGGTGACTTGGAAGTTGTCGTAACTATGAATGGCCAAAAACAACTTGATAGAACATTAAATTTCTCTTTGAAATCCGGAAGTAAAACATTGGCCAACCTAAGTCCATTTAATGGAATGATGGATATCGTAAGAAGATTTGGGGTCACACTTCCAAATGAAACTAAGTATCGAAAAGTATTAGGCGAACAACTTGCACAAGCCAGAACTCCTTTAGAAAAGAAATTAAAAGTAGATACTATTAAAGAATTATATAAAGAGACTTTAGAAGCCCTTGAAGACGCTTCGAGAAGTTCTTCTTTTAAAGATCAAGCATTTGAATTATTTAAATCAATGACCTTTGGCTCCGATCTTGCTAATGTTGTTGACATTGATAAATCAAAAATAAAAGAAATAACCGTAGATTATATAAACGAACTTCAGAAAAATACAACATCAATAGATGTACAAAAAAGTGGAGACAATTTAAAATTTAAAGTAGTTCCTGGAAATAAAGAACTATTTCAATTGAGATTTAAAAAAAGAGTTGCTGGAAGTGGAGAAGATTTCCAAATTAAAGAATTAAAATTCTATGTTGAAGCTGGTCCTGCGGCTTATACACCAAAGGAAAAATAATAAATACCTTTATGGTTAAGGAATCCTAACTCGATTAATAATGAAGAATTTTACTCAGTTCCTCACTGAAGCTAGAGAAACCTCTGCATCTACAGAAGCCAAGAGACTTGGTTTAACTGGAGATGGTCACGGTGGTTGGTATGATAAGAATGGAGAGTTTGTTGCAAAAACTGTTGCTGGTAAACTAAAGTTCTTTGGTAGTGACAACACTCCAGGACAAAAGGATTCCCCATCACAATCAACTGCACAAGCAACTCCACAACCTGCAGCCGCAGAAGTTCCTGCAACTGCCGCACAACCAACGCAACAAGTTTCTGCACCTTCATCAGAACAACCTGCACAACAACAAGTTGCACCAGAACAACAACCTGAAGAAGTGCCAGTTCCAGAAGCGCCTGGTGTTGTTGTAGTATTTGGTAGATTCAATCCACCCACCATTGGTCACGAAAAACTTCTAAAGAGAGCCGCAAAGGAAGCGGAAAAGAGAGGTTACGAGTTAAGAATTTATCCTTCTAGATCACAAGACGCTAAAAAGAATCCTCTGACTCCACAAATGAAGATCTCTTACATGCGTCAGATGTTCCCTGATTATGCTGGCAGTATTGTTGACGACAAGGGTGCAAAGACTATTTTCAATGTACTCACCGGTGCAAATGGAGAAGGTCATACCAACATGATCATTATGGTTGGTCAAGATAGATTGGGGGAATTCCAAGGTTTAAGTCACAAGTATAATGGTGAACTTTATAATTATGATCAACTTGAAGTAGTTTCTGCTGGAGATAGAGATCCAGATTCCGATGATGTAACTGGAATGTCTGCATCTAAACTTCGTCTTGCTGCAGCAGAGGGTGACTTTAAGAAGTTCGCAAAAGGTGTTCCCGATACTCTTGGTAATACTGAGAAGATGGAACTTTTCAATGTTCTTCGTAGATCTATGAATATTGAAGAGGGGACTGAAGTATGGGAAGTTGCTCCTAAACTAGATGAAGAAGCTCTTAGAGATGCATATCTAGTAGATCGCATTTATGAAGTTGGTAACCTTGTTGAAAATATGAACACCGGTCTCAAAGGAGAAGTGATTCGTAGGGGAACAAACTATGTGATTTGTGTGAGTGAAGATGGAATCATGTTCAAATCTTGGTTGAAGGATCTTATTGAGAATCCTCATGAGATTGGTACTGATGAGTATAGAGAATACCTTCAGTCATTAACTCCAGGTCAAGAAGTTAAGAGTTACACTGGTGTAAAGATTGCATCTATTTACGATAAATTCCGTAAGGGCAAAAAGAATAAATAAAACTAGCAGTATTTTTTACAAATAAATGGCTAGTTGGGAAGAATTTTCACGTATTGTTGCAGAAGCTAAATCTGTTAAGAAGTTAGATCCTGTCGGTCATGAAGATGACGACGTTGATAATGATGGTGATTCGGACTCTTCCGATACTTACCTCAAGAAGAGAAGAGCTACTGTTGGAGCTGCCATTGCTGCAGACAAGAAGAGAAAAGTTGAAGAAGCAAAACAACTAGATCCAGTTGGTAAAGAAGACAAAGATATCGATAATGATGGTGATCACGATAAGTCTGATAAGTATCTTTTAAATCGTAGAAAAGTTAGATCAAAAATTATTGATCCTCAGGAAAGATTGAAGACTGATAGAGATATGTTTAATATCCCTAAGTCTGAACAGGAAGCTGCTCGTGAGAGAATTCTTGCGAAGACAAAGGCAAAGAGAATGAAAGAGGAAGTAGAACAGATTGATGAAATTGCGCCTTTAGTTGCTGCTGGACTTGCTGCTGGTGGCGCCGCTCTTGCTGGTGCAGCTATTAATAGAGCAAAAAAAGCTGCAGATTCTGGAGTTGATGCTGCGAATAAAGGTCTAAAAGTTAAGAATCCTGGAACTGGTATCGCAGGTGCTGCATACGGAATGCAAAAAAGAAATAATGCATTAAATGATGCAATGAAACAACTTCGACAGTCTTATGAATTTGAGGGTGAAATAGTTGATGAAGATAAAGAATACCGTCGTGAGATGGCAAAGGCTGCTGCAAGAGAAAGAGCAGAAGAGAAGAGATCTGAAGAGAACTATAGAACTAAAGGTAGAATTGGTAAAAAGAAAGCAGGTCCCAAGTTGAGTACAACTCCACATAGGGAATCCGAATCAAAAAATTATGCTGATAAAGAAGTGGGTTCTATTAAACTATATGATAAACTTACAAAGAAAAATAAGAATGTTGTAGGTCTCGTTACTAAAGAAGAGAACGAGATTGAAGAAGGCATGTCCATGAAGGACTTCAAAGCAAATCGTCAGAAGAATAAAAGAAGAGCTGCTTCTGCCGATGCTGAGAAGAGAGGTCATGTAGGTAAGGAATGGTACAACAGTGGTAGAAAGTATTCTCCCGATGAAGCAAAGAGAAGTCGTGCAAACATGGATGATGAAGAAAGACGTACAAGACATCGTAGTGCTGTAGATCCTGATAATGAGGATGATAATAATTACTCTGCAGACAAGACGAAGAATCCTAAGAAACTTCGCAAACAAAAAGCGATGGGAGAGGGATACCTTGCAGAGAAATCTCTAAGTAGAGCACAACAGAGATTCATGGGCATGGTTTATGCTGCAAAGAAAGGTGAAACTCCTGCATCACCTGAGGTTGCCAAGGCTGCATCTGGAATGAGTAAGAAAGCTGCAAGAGATTTTGCAAAGACAAAACATGAAGGTCTTCCAGAAAAGAAAGAAGAATTTTCTTTGGTGGATAGATTAGTCATGGAGTTTTCCCCATTAAGTGAAGGTAAACTTGATGATCTTCTTGCTGATATTCGTTCAGAAGATGATGGAAATAAAAAAAAACCTCAATCAAAAAAATCTGAACCTGTAAAAAAACCTCAAGCAAAAAAGTCTGAACCTGTAAAAAAGCCTCAAGCAAAAAAATCTGAATCAGAGAGAAAAGAACAATCGAAAGAAGAAGTAAAAACCAGAAATACTGCAACTGAAAGAGCTGCAAGAACTTCTGCTGCTTCTAGGATTCGTGCTGCAAGAATTGCAAGAGAAACTGAAAAGGAAAAAGAAGCCGCTAGGACTGAAAGACAACGTGAAAGAATGAGTTATGCTGAGAAAAATAAAGAATCTAAGGCAAAACAAAAAGAGTTAGAGAGTAAGAAAAAAGAGGAATCTAGCGCAGCTAAAGCAAAACAAAAAGAGGACGATAAAAAAAGAAAGGAACAAGCTAGTGCCGCAAAAGAATCAGCAAAAGCAAAACAAAAAGAAGCAAAAGACAGGCAAAGTGAATTAGAAAAAAAGGAAAGAGAGAAAAAGAATCAACTGAAAGCAAAAGAGGATTCTAGAAAACAGAGAAGATCTGAATTGGCTCGAGATGTTAAGTCTGCTTGGAGTGGATCAACAAAAGTTGCTGGTGATAAAAAAGATACTGAAGCAGTAGCTGCAGGTATGAGTAATGTGGGAAGTTTAGTATCTGGTGTTGCTAAAACTGGACTTGCTCTTGGAAAATATGCTTATAAGAAGGCAAAAGAAAAAAGAGCGGAGAAAACATCAGAAACTCCTAGTTCAAATCAACCAGAAAAAAAGGAACCAACAAAACCAGAGGCACCACAATCCACTAGTAGTGCAACTCAAAAAGCTCCTACTACAACAAAACCAGATACGACTCAGAAAAAGTTAACTGGAACTCCAGAGAGAACAAAGTTGACTGCAACTCCAGAAAGAAAAAAATTAGTTCCATCAACAAAACGACTTCCTCCTGCAGGTCAAACAACTACAAATGCTTCTCCGAAAAGAGAAACTGGAATGACATTGGGACAAAGAGCTAGAAGAAATCCAGCATTGAAGTCCGCATTAATGAAAAATAGAATGGAAGAGTATTCAAATTGGAGAGAGGAGTTTATTTTTGAAGTAGACGATCAAACAGTACAAAATCAAAAACAAAAAGTTATTGATGTTTCCAAAAAGAAGAATAAAATTGAAATTAATCCAACAATGAGTGAAGGATGTGGTTGTGATGAAAAAGAAAATGAAAAGGAAACTCCAAAAAAAGATATGAGAGATTTACCTACTAAAGTAAATCTTTTGAAAACCAAACTAAGATCAGCGGGAGTTAGAAATCCTATTGTAATGGTTGGAGTTAAAGAGGATTGGCAATCGGTAAATCGCAAAGATAAAACTGATGGTCTCAGTCAGAAAGCTGTAGATGTTTATCGTCGTGAGAATCCAGGTTCAAAACTTCAGACTGCAGTAACCGAAAAAAAGCCTACGGGCAAAAGGGCTGAACGCCGTAAGTCCTTTTGCTCAAGAATGAACGGCATGAAGGATAGACTAACTTCCGCAGAAACCGCAAGAGATCCAGATTCAAACATCAACAAAGCCCTTCGTCGTTGGAACTGTAACTAAAATGAAATCCTTCAAACAATTTTTATCAGAATCTATCAATATTGCTGGTGACTTTAACGGCAACCTATACGTCAATGGTTCTGAACCACAATCGCAACCAGTTGGAGAGTCTTTCTTTGCTGATGTAATGTGGGAAGGAAAGATTTATAGACTGGAAGTGGAGGGTTCTATGATGGATAAGAACGCTCTTGCTGAACAACTTCAGGATGAGTATCCTGGAGCAATTGTTCACAACATTTATCCATCACAATCACAAAGTTCTTTAAGAATTAAAAATACGCAAAGATATCAACCAGAAAGACTAACTTGGACTGATTAATTATGGCACAATGGAATAAGAAAACACAAGACTTCTTAGATCAAGAAAGAAGTCTCTTTGAGGTTTATAATATCGCAGATCACTGGGGAAACCAGACGGACTGGAGACCTCAATTTACTAACAACAACAGATTTAAAATATCTCCATATCAAACAGTATTCTTCAACACCTTCCAGTACGGTAAAGAAACTGATGTATGGGATGAAAGAGTAGTTGGAGTTGGAACTGCAACTCATAATGCATCGTCCAGTAATGTGATAATGCAAGTTGGATCAACTGCAGGAAGTAAAGTTATTCGTCAAACCAAGAATGTGATGAGATACATTCCTGGTAGAGGTGCAACTCTTGCATTTGCGATTCGTCTTGATACTCCACAGGTAGGTATTCGCAGAAGATTTGGATTGTTTGATGATTATAATGGGGCATTCTTTGAGAATGATGGACTTACATACTCATATGTAATTCGCAGTACTGTAAGTGGAATTACTACAGAAACCAGAGTATACAGAGATGATTGGAATGGTGAGAAGTTTGATGGTAATGGATGGACTGGAGTGACTGCAGATCCAACAAAACAACAAATGATTTCCATCAATTATGAATGGTATGGTGCTGGCATTGTGCAATTTGCTTGGTTGATGAAGAATGAGACTGTTGTATCTCATACTTTTGAGAACTCAAATACAAATCCAGGAGTTTGGTGTTCTACTCCATTCTTACCTATTAGACTTGAGATAGAAAATGTAACTGGTGTTGCAGGAACTCATTACATGTATCAAGGTTCTAATTCTCTTATTCAAGAGGGAGAACCAGAAAAACTTGGAACTCTTTTGAGTATATCCAATCCCATCACAGGGACAACGATGGCAGCGGCAAATACATTTTATCCAATTATAAGTCTTCGTCTCAAATCTAATAACCTAACTGGTGTGATGCTTTTGAGATCATTACAGGCAGCAACAAATGATAATACGAATGTGTATTGGAAACTTCTACAAAATGCAACACTGACTGGAGGGACTTGGGTGGATCATCCAGATCCAAACTCCTTTATGCAGTATAATATAACTCAAACAGCAGTATCTGGTGGAAGCGATCTTTTGAGTGGTTTTGTGATTGCTGGTGGTGGGGCATTAGTTGATCTTGATGTTAGAGCAGCACTACAGATAGGTAGAAGTGGTATTGGAACAATCAGTGACACTTATACTCTTGCTTGTGCAAGTCCCAATAGTAACAAAGCAGCACTTGCAGTTCTGAACTGGATTGAACAGAGGTAACAATGAATCAGTTTCCTTGGGGAGTAATAGTGATACTGGGCTCTGGACTCATATTCACTTGTTATTGTATCTACTACATATTAAAGTTAGCTCATGAGGAAATGAAAGATGAAGAACCTGGCTCTCATTCTATCAACAACAAGTCTAGTCATTAGTGGAGTACTTTGTTATGGTGCTTATGTGACCTATCAGAAAGCACAGAAAATTCTGGATAACCCAGAAGAGTTTGTTGGAGCTGTTGTAGAAAAACAAGTCACCAAGGCATTTGAGAAACTGCCCATTCCTAAACTAAATACTGAGAAGTTTAAATTACCTTTCTAATGTCTGATAAAGATCCTTATATTTACCGTATTCGTTCGGTACATAAAGTTGTCGATGGAGATACGATAGATGCTGACATTGATTTGGGCTTTGATATTTCTCTCACTAAGCGAATTCGCCTTGCTGGGGTTGATACTCCTGAGTCACGTACTACAGATGCGAATGAAAAGAAACTCGGACTGGAATCAAAGGAATGGTTGAAACATCGTCTTGAAGGTGCAAAAGATATCATTATCAAAACAGAACTTCCAGACTCTACCGAAAAGTATGGTCGTATTATTGGTCACCTTTTTATCAATGGAGAAGGAACCTCTCTTAATAATCAGATGATCACTGAAGGATACGCTTGGCTGTACGATGGTGGTACAAAGAAAAAGGACTTTGTGGAACTTTTAAGTAGAAGGAAACCATAAATACGGCTGCCTATACATAGAGGTCATCATGGGAGCAGTTGTCGCTGTAGTAAAACCACTTCTTTTACAACTTGCTGCAAGTCCAGCAGTTAAGAATCTCGTTATTTCTCTTCTTGAGAAGTATGTAAAGTCCACTGATAATAGTGTTGATGATGTACTTTTTGCAACAGTTAAAGAAGCACTCTTTAAACCACAAGCATGATTACTTGTTTAGTAACCAATTGGGGAGTAACCATCGTTCTTGGATTACTCCTCTCTCTTTCTGAGTGGTTATCCAAAACAAAAAGAACGGAAGCGAATGGTATTATAGACTTTATAACATTATTTTTAAGAACAGTACTCAACAAAGGCCCTAAGAACTAGGGTCTATTTTTTTATAAATAAGATTTAGATAAGACAATAATTTGGAGAAAACCGATGCCTCTTTGGGGAAATTCTACTTCAGACGAATCAAGACCTAAGTGGTTACGCGCAGGCGATAAACCAGCTAATGATCTCAATGAGTGTTTTGCTGATGAGAGAGGTTGGGTGATCAGACATGCAGATGGTAACGAAGAGGTTCTTTGTGCAATCGGTGGACTAGCTGGTGCAGGTTCTACAACTGCTGGTCTTGGTAACGCAACTATCGTTCGTGTATACCTTGGTGCAACTGGTTATTCAACATCTTCTACTGGAACAGTTTACGTTCAGTATAATGAGAAAGTAGACGTTAAGAATCTTGCCGCTACTCTCAATGTAACCGCGTCTATTGCAGGTACTTTAGTTGCTTATGCAACCACAACTACTGCAAACAAGACTGTAGGGTTTGCGTTCACAACTCCTGCTGCTGCACAAACTCTTGTAGTCGCTGGCCAAACAATCGCTGGTATCATCACTGATACTTCAACCGCAGTTGCTTCTGATAAGATCTTTATCTCTACTGAAGTAACCGGTGCTGGTGGTAGTGGAATCGTAACAACATCCGCAGTTTCCTGATAATATGATTAGATTATGAGATTTAATGAATTGAACGAAGATAATTATATAATGTTTGCAATAAAACATTACGAGAATCCTCATGCGGTGACGCAAGAGGATTTTTATGAAGATTTAAAAAGATTTAAGTGGGTGAAGAGACTTTTAAAAAGGTATAAAACTACTGGTATTTTAAAGTCTCATCTCCTTATGAATCATTTTATTATTCTTTATAATGTTTTTGGAGAAGCCGCAACTCCTCTTTTATTCTACAAAATTGATAGGGATTTGTGGCCAGTTATAAAAAGTTTTGTAGTATATCTTGGAAGACTACCTGAATATCCAAGATCAACATTACATGATATTCCACTAGATGAAGATTGTCTCAGAGATCTCAATAGAATATGAAAGACCACGTTCTCCAAAATGCAATTAATATTATCCGTAACCTCATGGAAGAGGGTATGGTTGTTGGTACTGGAGGATTTACGGGTTCTGCAGATCCAAAAGGTCCAGTTGCTGGATTTGATCCTATGATGAAACCTGATGGTAGAAGTAAAATAATGAGAAGATTGCCTCCCCAATATAGAAAATCATTAACATCTAAGAAGAAGGTATAGTACGATGTTCTCCCAAGAATCAAAACTAGCGGTTCTTGAATCTAAACTTAACATTTATGAAGACCTGTCCCGCGAAATGTTATCTAAGTTAGAGTCAGCGGTAGATAAAATTTCGGAAGGAAATAATCGTATTGCAATGATTCTTGCAAAACATGATGAAAGAATAGAACAGAGTATAAAGTCAGATACCTTAATCATTAAAATGATTGAGGATATGAAAGAAGAAAATAAAGAAGATCATGTAACGGTAATTAAAAGAATTGAAAAAATAGAAACATCAGTAGAAGAACTTAAAAAATTTAAATGGCAAATGGGTGGAATTGCTGCAATCGCAGTGGTAGTCGTTGGAATTCTTCCCCATTTCATTGACAGGATCCTTCCACCGCAGTATAATGGATCAACACAGATCCAAAATACTACACGATGAGTCTTATTGACACCAAATACATTGGATTAGTTTCGGTCAAACTCCAGAAATTTGCAAAAAAGAAGACAGGTTTATATAACTTTCGTTGTCCATATTGCGGAGATTCTGAAAGACATAAAAATAAAGCCAGGGGATATCTGTATCAACTGAAGAACGATCATAACTTCAAGTGTCACAACTGTGGCGTCTCCAGAACCTTCACAAACTTCCTGAAGGATGTTGACCCCGCATTGCATGATCAATACGTCTTTGAGAGGTATAAGGCTGGTGCCACCGGCAAAGGATCAAACACTCCAGAACCCCAAGTGTTTAAATTTGATAAACCAGTTTTTACTCAAAAGGATTTTGATCTGCCAAAAATTTCAGAACTAAATACAACACACCCCGCAAGACAATTTTTAGACAACCGAAGAATTCCCGTTAAGTATCTGGGCGAACTTTACTTCGCCGAAAAGTTCAAGGAATGGACTAATTCTCAAAAATATACTTTTGAAAATCTAAAGAATGAAGAACCAAGGATCATAATTCCCTTAAAGAATCACGGAAAGATATTCGGGTTTCAGGGGAGATCGCTCAATCCAAAATCAAAACTTAAGTACATCACAATCATTTTGGATGACCACCACCCCAAGATCTATGGTTTGGATAAGGTTGACTGGAATAAAACGGTTTATATTGTAGAAGGCCCTTTTGATAGTATGTTCATTGATAACTCTATTGCAATGGTCGGTGCAGATATAGACAAGATGTTTTTCGTTTCAAACTTTGAAACAGAATTTGTGATGGTTTACGATAATGAAAAACGAAACAAACAAATTGTTGATAGAATGGAGAAGGCGATAGATTGGAAATTTCCAATTGTCATTTGGCCTGACACAATACAACAAAAAGACATTAACGATATGATTTTATCTGGACTTAACGTTCAATCTATGATAGAATCCAATGTCTATAGTGGATTACAAGCTAAAACAAAACTTACTAGTTGGAAGAAGACATGAGTAACGGGACCAAAGTTGTAAAAAGAAACGGAAATACTGAGAACCTGAACCTAGACAAAATTCATAAGATGGTAGAAGAAGCGTGCAGCGGTCTCGCTGGTGTTTCTGCATCTCAAGTGGAAATGCAGTCAGGTATCCAATTTTATGATGGTATTACCACTGCAGAGATTCAGGAAATCCTGATTCGTTCTGCATCCGATCTTATTGATCTTGAGACACCTAATTACCAATTTGTTGCGGCTAGACTTCTTCTGTTTGGACTTTACAAACAGGTGTTCGGCCCTTCGTGGAATCAAGGTTTTCCTCATATCTATAATCACCTAATGCATGGTGCTTGTAGTGGAATTTATGACAAACTTCTCCCCGCAAAGTATTCTGATGAGGAGTGGGAGAAGATTAATTCATGGATTGATCATGACCGTGACTTCTTGTTCACTTATGCAGGCCTACGTCAGGTAGTTGACAAGTACCTTGTGCAAGATAGAAGTTCTGGGAATCTTTATGAGACTCCCCAGTATATGTACATGTTGATTTCTGCAACAATTTTTGCAGAATATCCCAAAGAGAATAGACTGGACTACGTTCGTAGGTACTACAATGCAATCTCCAAACACCGAATCAACATCCCCACTCCCATCATGGCAGGAGTTAGAACACCACTTCGACAATTTGCTAGTTGTGTTCTTGTTGATGTTGATGACACCCTCGATTCTATCTTTAGCTCTGATATGGCTATTGGTAGGTATGTCGCACAAAGGGCGGGTATCGGTATCAACGCAGGTCGCATCAGGGGCATCAACGCTAAAATCAGAGGTGGAGAAGTACAGCATACAGGCGTTGTTCCATTTCTCAAAAAGTTTGAAGCAACTGTCCGATGCTGCACTCAAAATGGCATCCGAGGTGGATCAGCAACTGTCCACTTCCCAATCTGGCACAAAGAAATAGAAGATATTATTGTTCTTAAGAATAATAAAGGAACCGAAGATAATCGTGTTCGTAAACTAGATTATTCAATTCAATTCTCCAGACTTTTTTATGAAAGATTCATTAATGATGAGGAAATGTCCCTCTTCTCACCTCATGATGTACAGTCAGTTTCTGATGCTTTCGGGCTTCCTGAGTTTGATGATCTCTATTTGGCTGCAGAACGAGATGAGTCTATTCCAAGAAAAACTGTCCGCGCTCAAGAACTTATTCTGAGTATTCTAAAAGAACGTGCGGAAACGGGTCGTATTTACATTATGAATATTGACCATTGTAACTCTCACTCATCGTTCATTGATAAGGTGTGGATGAGTAATCTCTGTCAGGAAATCACTCTTCCTACAGATCCCATTCAACATATTGATGATGCTGCGGGTGAGATTGCGCTTTGTATTCTTTCTGCAGTTAACGTTGGTAAGATTCGTGAACTTGATGATCTTGAAGAACTTTGTGATCTTGCAGTTCGTAGTCTTGAAGAGTTGATTGATTATCAGGAGTACCCAGTTAATGCTGCAGAACTTGCTACCAAAGCTCGCAGGTCTCTTGGAGTTGGATACATTGGACTTGCACACTACTTTGCAAAACATGGAGTCAAGTATGATTCTCAACAAGCTTGGGACATGACTCATGAGTTGACTGAATCATTCCAGTACTATCTACTCAAATCTTCTAATCAGTTGGCCAAAGAAAAGGGTGCTTGTACTGACTTCAATCGTACAAAATATTTTGAGGGACATCTTCCTATTGATACATACAAGAAGGACGTAGACGAAATTTCATCCGTCGATTACAATCATGATTGGGAAAGTCTTAGAACATCCATCCTGGAACACGGTCTCAGGCACTCAACATTGTCCGCACAGATGCCATCGGAGAGCAGTTCCGTTGTGTCAAATGCAACCAACGGTATCGAACCACCTCGCGGATACTTGTCCGTTAAGAAGTCTAAGAAAGGTCCACTCAAACAAATCGTACCTCAGTATGGATCACTCAAAAATAATTATACTCTTCTATGGGACATGCCTGACAACACTGGTTATATTAACGTCGTTGCCGTCATGCAAAAGTTTTTTGACCAAGCCATCAGTGGAAACTGGTCCTACAATCCAGAAAACTACGCAGACAATGAAGTTCCAGTCTCAGTAATGGCTCAAGATCTTCTCAGAACTTACAAGTTTGGATGGAAGACGAGTTATTATCAGAACACTTATGATCATAAGACTGATGAGGTAAAAGAAGATACCACTAAACAACAGTTGGATAAATTAGTTGAGGAAATTATGAATTCTAGTGAGGAAGATTGTGAAAGTTGCAAAATCTAGTAAAGAACAGGAGTTACAAATGGTACAAGGAATGACCGTATTCAACACCAGCACCGATGTTGATACCCGCAAACAACCAATGTTTTTTGGACAACCACTAGGTTTGCAACGTTATGATCACTACAAATATCCAGTATTCGACAAGTTGACCCAACAACAACTTGGATATTTCTGGAGGCCTGAAGAGGTCTCCCTCCAAAAGGATCGTGGTGATTATCAATCTCTTCGTCCTGAACAGAAACACATCTTCACTTCTAACTTGAAGTATCAGATCATGCTCGATTCTGTTCAGGGTCGTGGTCCTGGTATGGCATTCATTCCTTATTGTTCTCTTCCTGAACTAGAGGCATGTATGGAAGTGTGGGGGTTTATGGAGATGATTCATAGCCGTTCATATACTTACATCATCAAAAACATTTATTCTGACCCCAGTGAAGTGTTTGATACAATTCTAGATGATGAAAAAATTATGAGCCGTGCAACTAATGTCACCGGTGCTTATGATGATTTCATTAATTCCGCACAAGAATATGGAACTTCTAATGCATGGAAGTTTGCACAAGAGGGTGCAGGATATTCTAGAGATGAACGTATGGAATTAAAAAGAAAACTTTATCGTGCTATCGCAAATGTCAATATTCTCGAAGGTATCAGGTTTTACGTCTCGTTCGCTTGCAGCTTTGCGTTTGGTGAACTCAAGCTTATGGAAGGATCCGCTAAAATTATCTCTCTCATCGCAAGAGACGAAAATCAGCACCTTGTCATTACTCAGAACATCCTCAATAAGTGGCGCGAAGGCGATGATCCAGAAATGCAACAAATTGCTAGAGAAGAGGAGGCGTGGGTAAATACTGCGTTTGAAAATTGCGTTAATGAGGAAAAGTCTTGGGCCAAGTATTTGTTCAAAGATGGTTCTATGATTGGTTTGAATGATAAACTTCTCAATAATTATGTTGAGTGGATTGCAAATCGTCGTATGAAGTCGATTGGATTGAAACCACTTTACGATATTCCTGCAAAGAACAATCCACTTCCTTGGACTGAACACTGGATTTCTTCTAAGGGTCTTCAGGTAGCCCCACAAGAAACAGAAGTTGAGTCTTATGTTGTCGGTGGCATCAAACAGGATGTAAAAAAAGATACTTTTGCAGGATTCAAACTCTGATCTAAATATTAGTAACAACTGAATTGAAATAAGTTTTATGTCTACTCAAACCAAAATTCCGAGGGTAGTTTCAGAAGAACTACCCTCAAATCCTTTTACATTTGAAGTTCTTGCTCTTGCAGCAAAACAGAAATCAAATACAAAAAAGTCAGAAATTCTCCAAAAATATTCTGATCCATCACTCAAAACAATTTTAATTTGGAACTTTGATGAAACGATTGTTTCTCTTCTTCCAGAAGGATTAGTTCCTTATTCAAGTGTAGGTCAACAAAATGTGAGTTCTGGAAATTTAAGTGATAACATCCAGAGATCTGTTGAAATGATGAGTGACTTAGGTTCTAATTCTATTGGATCTCAGGATCAGGGTAGGACTTCTATCAGAAAAGAATATACTTACTTTTATAATTTTGTAAAAGGTGGAAATGATCGTCTTTCAAGTATGAAGAGAGAGACTATGTTTATTAGTATTCTTGAAGGTCTTCATCCTCTTGAGGCTGAAATTCTTATGCTTGTTAAGGATAAGAAACTTCAAACTAAGTATAATATTTCTAAAGAAAATGTCTCGGCTGCCTATTCGGATATCCAATGGGGTGGGAGATCATAAATATCTTTAGAAACAGTATCTGAAAGAATATGGCCAGACAGGGTATTAATACGGGAACAAGTCCTAATGATGGATTGGGTGATTCCCTGTTAACTGGTGCTATTAAAATAAACTCAAATTTTTCTGAGATTTATAATACTTTTGGAGATGGGAATAACCTAGTGAGTTACTCAAACTCTTCGGGTATATCAACGTATTCAAACATTTCTGGCGTATCCACATATTCAATTACTTCAGGTATTGCAACTTACTCCCCAACTTCTGGAGTAAGTACTTATGCATCTATTGCAGGATATTCTACATCTTCCGGAATATCTACAGTTTCACAAGGACTTACAGGAACACCTAATCTCAATGTTGGTGTTGTAACTGCAACTTCCTATATCGGATCAGGATCAAATCTAACAGGAGTCATAACATCATTAGTTGCAGGATCCAACGTTACAATTACTCAGTCATCTGGAATTGCAACAATAAGTGCTTCTGGAAGTGGTGGAGGTGGATCTGGAGATTATTCTATAATTGCTGGATATTCAACATCTTCTGGAATTTCTACCGTCGCACAAGGACTTACCGGAACTCCAAGTATTAATGTGTACAATGTGGGAGTTGCTTCTGCGATTAATGTTGGTGCAGCCTCAACATTCCAAAAATCTGTTCATTTCGAAAGTACTCTATTGATCGGAGATACTGATGAATTGCAGATTTTTCATGACGGAAATAATAGTTATATCGATAATTCAAGTGTAGGTAACTTAATAATCCGAGATAGTGGTACTGGAATCCAATTAAAGAAGACTTCTGGTGCTTTGATGGGAGTCTTCAATAATGATGCTGGAGTTGAGTTATATTATAACGGAGTATTAAAATTCCAAACTTTCCAGAACGGAGTCGCAATTAATGAATCTGTAGGTATTGGAAGCACTGCAGGTAACCCACCATACAGACTTACAGTGAGTGGTGTGGGTGCAACTATTACTCAAGGTCTTGCGAATGCAATTGCTGATTTTACTTCTAGTGTTAATGGGTATGGTCAGGTAAATGTAAGAAACTCATTATCTGGTGCAAATGCTTCTGGTGATATTGTTGTAACTGCAAATAGTGGCACAGACACATCTAATTTTATTGATCTTGGTATTAATAACGCAGGATTTACCACAACTAGTTGGACAATTAATGGTGCATTAGATGGATACTTATATACCTCTGATGGGAACCTATCAATAGGTGCAGCGTCTGCAAGTAAATATCTTTCTTTATTTGCTGGTGGAACTTTAGCCGCAAATGAACAAGTAAGAGTAACTTCTACAGGTGTTGGTATAGGCACCACAAATCCAACTAGTAAATTAACAGTTACTGGTGATGTTAATATTACTGGTGTCGTCACCGCAACATCATTCTCTGGTTCTGGTTCTGGATTAACCAATATTCCATCAGGTCAATTAACAGGAGCACTTCCTGCGATTGATGGTAGTGCTCTTACTGGTATTGTTGCGAGTAGTACTGGTGTTAATATTAGGGATGATGGGTCTTCAGTAGGAACAGCAACAACTATTGATTTTGGAGCAAACTTAAGTGTAAGTTTTGCTTCTGGTACTGCTACTATTACTGGATCTAGTGGTGGTGGATCTCAAACTCTTGATACTACATTAGGTCTTGGAAATACTTCTTCACTTGGAATGAGTGTTGGTGTAGTGACTGCTACAGAATTCATAGGTGGTGGAAGTGATTTAAGAAACCTACCAGGAACTCATTTAGTATCCTATGCTTCTCATAGTGAAACTTCTAATTCTGCTTTAAGTATTGCTGGTAGTTCATTTAATCAGGTAGGAATTCTTACTGGTTCTCTTGCGAGTGCTTCTGGTGATAACTTTGGATATTCAGTAGCAACAAGTGCCGATGGTAAGACGATTATTGTTGGTGCTTATAATGATGAGCAAACAGGTTCTGGTGATAGTTCTGGTGTTGTTTATGTCTATGACCGTATAGGTAGTTCATTTAATCAGGTAGGAATTCTTACTGGTTCTCTTGCGGTTAATTCTTTTGATTACTTTGGATGGTCAGTAGCAACAAGTGCCGATGGTAAGACGATTATTGTTGGTGCTTATGGTGATGAGCAAACAGGTTCTGGTGATGCTTCTGGTGTTGTTTATGTCTTTGACCGTGTAGGAAACTCATTTAATCAGGTAGGAATTTTAACTGGTTCTCTTGCGAGTGATGATGATGATAGATTTGGATATTCAGTAACAACAAGTGCCGATGGTAAGACGATTGTTGTTGGTGCTAGTCGGGATGAACAAACAGGTTCTGGTTCTGCAGCTGGTGTTGTTTATGTCTTTGACCGTATAGGAAACTCATTCAATCAAGTAGGAATTCTTACTGGTTCTCTTGCGGTTGATGCTTCTGATAACTTTGGATGGTCAGTAGCAACAAGTGCCGATGGTAAGACGATTGTTGTTGGTGTTTTGTTTGATGAACAAGCAGGTTCTGGTGCTAGTTCTGGTGTTGTTTATGTCTATGACCGTGTAGGAAACTCATTCAATCAGGTAGGAATTCTTACTGGTTCTCTTGCTGTTAATTCTGGTGATTTCTTTGGATATTCAGTAGCAACAAGTGCCGATGGTAAGACGATTGTTGTTGGTGCTAGATCTGATGAAATAGGTGCTACTACTGGAACTGGTGTTGTTTATGTCTATGACCGTGTAGGAAACTCATTCAATCAGGTAGGAATTCTTACTGGTTCTCTTGCTGTTGATTCTGATGATTGGTTTGGATATTCAGTAGCAACAAGTGCCGATGGTAAAACGATTGTTGTTAATGCTTATCAAGATGAACAAACAGGTTCTGGTGCTAGTTCTGGTGTTGTTTATATTTTTAAAAGACAAGGAAACTCATTTAATCAAGTAGGAATTCTTACTGGTTCTCTTGCGGTTGATGCTTCTGATAACTTTGGAAGATCAGTAGCAATAAGTGCCGATGGTAAGACGATTATTGTTGGTGCTAGTTCTGATGAAATAGGTGCTACTACTGGAACTGGTGTTGTTTATGTCTTTGATGAAACCAGAAATACTTATGTACATTCTGGACCCACTGGTAATATCGGTATAGGAACCACAAATGCAACATCAAAACTTACTATAGGTGGTGATGTGATTATTACAGGAATTACTACAGTAGGACTTGCAAATACATCGACTCCACCAAGTAATTCTCAAATGAGTTTTGAACTAACAAGTAACACAAACTTAAGAATCAAAGTTCGTGGTACAGATGGTGTGTTGAGATCTGCAAACATTACACTTGCATAATCCTAAATAGCAAGGTGTCGCAAAAAATAGTACTATGACCCTAGATCTTCATAACTTTTTTAAGTTTTATGATGAGAAGAACGCCAACCATGTTGCAGCCGTTCAGTGGTTGGAAGATAAACTTCCAGAAAAATTCCTAGACGATGCAGAAACTGATTGGATTGGTATTTTTAGAACTAAGCCACCAACTCCAGAAGTTCTTGCAGTTCCATACTTTAACCAAGTAGACAACTACAGAGATGCACATAGAACTTGCAACAGTTCATCGTGTGCTATGTGCCTCGCTTTCCTCAAGCCAGGTAGCATCAAAGGCGATGACGAATACGTTAAGAAAGTATTTGCGATTGGCGATACTACAGACCATGCGGTACAAACGAAGGTACTTGCAGGTTATGGAGTTAAGTCACACTTTAGTTACAATCTTTCTTTTGTTGACGTTGATAAAAGTCTCGATGCTGGCAAACCTGTTGTTATTGGTATCCTGCATCGCGGTTCTCTTTCTGCACCTACTGGTGGGCACATGTGTGTTGTAATCGGTAAGACACCAGACGGTAAAGGATACTATGTAAATGATCCATATGGTTCGTTGAACGATAACTATACTGGTCCAGTTACAAATGGTAAGAAGACCATTTACACCAAAGCAGTTCTTAAGCATCGCTGGTGCCCAGGTGGCAACGATGGTTGGGGTCGTATTTTTGACTGATACTAAAGGAGAACAATCATGGCAAGAGTAGATTTACACAACTTCTTTCAATTCTATGATGAAAGAAATCCTAATCATGTTAAAGCAGTACAGTGGTTAGAGGACAACCTTCCAGTTGAATATCTTGGTGATAACGTAGAGTGGGCTGACATTTATCGCGGAAAAAAGACTAGTGCTGCACCAGCATCTGTTCCCGCTGTTGCAGCTCCCGTAACTGGTGGCGATGATATGCCTATGATGGGCATCAAACTCATTAAAGAGTTTGAAGGATGTCATTTAAAAGCATATCCAGATCCTCTGACTGGTGGACTTCCAATCACAATTGGTTGGGGATCCACCCGTAAGAAAGATGGGTCGCCATTTAAAATGGGAGATACTTTGACCCAACAGGAAGCAGATGAACTTTTAATTGAACAATGTAAGAGAGAGTTTCTTCCTGCACTTCGTAAAATCCCACATTGGAATGAAATGTCAGATGGAAAAAGAGGCGCTCTGCTCAGCTTTGCTTATAATCTTGGTGCCGGTTTTTACGGTGGCGATAACTTTAATACTATTACTAAACGCCTGAAAAATAAGGAGTGGGACTTAGTTCCAGATGCTCTTTATCTCTACCGCAATCCTGGTTCTAATGTTGAAGCAGGTCTTGCACGTAGAAGAAAATCAGAAGGTGAAGCCTGGAAAAAGGGATAAATAGTTACAATCATAACTGATTCTTGATCTTAACTGGTCTGAATCTACATAACCCAAGTCCTCTGTGACTTGGTGAATACTTTACTTTTAAACAACTTCGGTTTGTTTTTGTTTAGTACACACTAAGTAATAGAGGACTTTCTATGTCTTACGCTACAAGGGCGCTTGCTGTAGCGTCTGCTCTTTTGATGGGAGCACCAACAGCATTCGCAGATACAATTTCTGGTACAGATTTTGAGACTGGAAATACTTCAGGATGGAATACTGGAACTCAAACGGGAACCTTAGATAGTACTATCACTGGAGGAGGAACTGGTGTTAGTGTTGTTGATAATCCAGTTATCTTCAATGCTGGTTCTTTTCCTGCAGTAGGGAGTCCAACGTTACAAGACGGTTCTCCTAACCCATACCATGCACCTGCAGTAACCCCAACCACTTGGGAGTTTGCTCCTTATGGAACTGCTGGTGCTGCACTACAACCGAACGGTCAACAAACATTTAACCAAGCAACAGAATCACTTGGTTTAACACCAGAACAAAATCAAGCAATAAGAGACCTTCTTACTCAACAACAACAAGCATCAGGTCTTGGAAATCCAAACCCCACTGATGCTTCTTGGATTACAAAATCAGTCACTTTGGAAACTGGAAAAGTTTATACGATGTCTTGGAATTATATTGGAACTGACTATGTTCCTTTCAATGATGGTTCTATTACTTCACTTGTTTATCAAGGTGCAGGTTCATCCCCGTCAGTAACAGTTAATAACCAACTTCAAAACTATGCATTGCTTGGATTTACTAATCCGGGAACAGGTGATTATTCAACAGGTTCTTTTGGTTCTACTGGATGGCAGTATTCAACTTATCAAGTAGGTGCTGATGGTGACTATCTCTTAGGATTTGCAGTGTTTAACCTTGGAGATACTGCACTATCACCAGTTCTTTTAGTTGATAGTCAACCTGGAACTGCAACAGCAAATGGTCAATCATTTACTCCTGTTGCACCAAACAATCCAGATGCTCCCTCTGTTGATGAGGTAGCACCAACTCCAACTCCAACACCTGAACCGGAACCTACTCCAGAACCAGAACCTACACCAGAGCCAACTCCTGAACCTACTCCAGAACCAGAACCTACACCAGAGCCAACTCCTGAACCTACACCAGAGCCAACTCCTGAACCGCAACCACAACCACCAACACTATTAAACTCTGTGACTGTTCCCGCACCAGGACTTCCAGTTGTTGTTACTACTGAGGTAACTCATAATGTATCTGAAGAGGATGGATCTCAAAAGATTAGAAGAGACTTTGCAACTACGACTCAAACTCCATTATTGAAACAAGATACTTATAGTGATGGAACAGTTGTAACATCATTACTTCTTTCCGTTGATACTGAAAATACTAACGATGTCCTTTCTGGTCGTGTAGATCAACACGAAGTTATGGATGCGATGGGTGAAGGATTGCAAGGTCTTCTGAATCACGAACCATCCGAACCAACCACTGATAGAGTCCGAGTATTCAGTAAGAACTATTATGCGTGGTCTTCTGCGGATAACGGATACTCTGCTAAGTCATTCATCTATGGTGGTGGTATTGAGATTGATATTAAACCAACCTGGACGATTGGTGCTCAATATAATAATGTAAATGTAAACTTGGATGGTGTCGATAGTACTTCTAAACTGAATAAAAGTCATATTGGAGTTTTTAATATGCTTCGTGGAAATACATTTTCACTCTTAACTAATGCTGCGATTGTTCGGAATAAATATAATGTTTCCAGAACTGTTCAGGGTGTCTTTAATAACGAAAGTTCCACAACAGGACAAGAGTGGTGGGTGAATAACAGACTCTTCTGGCACGCACATAAGAATATCACTCCATTTGTAGGTCACACTACTAGAAACTATGGTAGAGACGCTTTCATTGAGAGTGGATCTATTCAGTCTACAAGAAGTGTTGATGCGATAAATGAAACTTATCATACTGGTGAAATTGGACTTGTTCTTTCTCATCGTTTCGGTGGTAAGAAACAGGATCTTTTTGGAGTCAGTGTAGAAGGTTCTTATGCGACTGATAACTCTGTTGAGGTTGCTGCTTCTGTTGACTATAAGGAAATGGTATTCATCGAAGGAGTTCATCAGATTGCCAATGGTGCTTCCAATACATCCGTTGCTGCAAAGTTCAAATTTAGGTTCTAATTTATAAATAAAAAGGACATCATCACACGGACTGATGACTAACAAGAAAAACGAAAATGCTATGGGACAACTAATTCGTATATGTATTTTGGGTTGGTCTGCTGCTCTCCTTACTGCAAGTTATGCGGGTACTCTGTCTAAGATGGACCCCACATTTATTGCAACAGTCTTCACTGCATCTGCTGCCACTTTTGGCATCAATACAATGAAAAAAGGTGGTGATGAGGAAGATGAAAAGAAGGAAGAACCAAAAAGAGAAGAGTTTGTAGAAACTCCTCCTGAACCACCTGCAACAGAACTTTCTGTTGCAGAACCAACTCTTGAAGAAAGAGTTGAGGCACTTGAAGAGGGTCAAGTCACACCTCGCACAGGAGCATGATGTCCAAGTCTGCAAACAAGGGTAAGAAAGGTTCCTCTGGAAGTCAAAAAAATTCTAAACAGAATCAGGGCAACGCCACCGCTAAAAAAGCGAAGAATGGTGGCAAAAAGAAATGATTGAATTTATTGCTTTTATGATTGTTGGTTATATCGAGATCAGTCCCGGTCAATGCCAATTGGAATATTTTCGTTATGATGATATACACTCACTTATAATACCGTGCCAAGAGAATGGAACACCCCTAAAAGGGAGTGTTGGAATGCTCCAATCCATCAAATACTCAAAGCCATAGATAATCACACCCGACTCTGGATGGAGACGGGTGATTTTTGGCATGAGGAGCAAGCTCAAATATTACGAAATTATGTCAAAAATTTGAAAGTCTGGATACATAAAGAAGAAGGATGGTGGGATGAATGAAAAAACTCCTAATGTCAATTAGTTTATCAATGTCTTTAGTACTTCCAGTAAGTGCGAATACATTAGTCAAGAAACAACCAACCGTAAAGGCGAATAGTCTTGCGGCGATGGGATGTATGATCCTTTTGGAATGTACTGAAGGTGTAGAACAACTCACTCCACAATCAAAAATCCTAGAAAATAAAGACTTTGACCCATTCAGAGAAGAGATCAAAGCAATTCTGACTGCGCTAGATAAAGTGAATGTCCCTGTGTATGTTGGACCATCACGTTACTTCACTCCAAGAACTGTAGGACTATACAAACCAGAATATAATAGGTTCTTTGTGAATGAAGATCTTGCTAAAGATCCTAGAGAGTTTCTTGGAACGATGAGACATGAAGGATGGCATGTCGTTCAAGATTGTATGGGCGGTGGGATCAAAACATCTTTCATGGCACAGGTTCATCAGGATAGTGAGATCCCTGCTTGGTTGATGAAGATGACAAGAGCTTCATATGAGAGCATGGGAATGTCCCGTGCTGTGCCCTGGGAAGCAGATGCTAACTGGGCAGAAGAACAATCAAACACTACAGTCAAGCACCTAGAGATGTGTGCTAATGGTCCTCTATGGGAACAGGTGAGACCTACACCTATGACGATGGAATGGTTGATTGGTTGTGGATGGATGAAACCACAGGAAGGTCTGTATCCATACTATCCAAACAAGAAATCAGAGTATTGTACAGAGGGTAAGTATTGATTACCTTTTCCATTCTGCATAAATTCTGTTATTTGTATCAATCTTTGTTTCTATACACTCAAATCCAAAATGTTTAGATAGTTCATAATGATCTTCAACATTCCAAGGATAAAAAGTTATTTTTCTACAATCTTCGTTTTGGTGATCAAATAATCCTGGATTACATCTCCAATAAATCCTTGAACTTGAATTTAATAGGTTTACAATAAGTTGAATTTGAGTTATAATTTTAGTCTTATCGCCAAAATTAATACTCCCAAGACAAAAGGCAACATCAAATTTTTGATTGGTTTCAAATTTTTCTAGGGACACTTTAAAATCAGCCTCATTAAATGCTGGATCTATTCCAATTAAATTTTTAATTTTACCTTTAAATGGATTTGGACCACAACCAACATCCAATACCCATTCATTATCAAAAACATTATTCACTAAATTCCAACCAGAATATAGATACTGATCTAAATTGCTAGTCCATTTGGTTGCAAAGTATTCATTCAATTGTTCTTGATTCATTTAGATTGTCCAAAATACTATTTTATATGTTATGAATTATCTAGATAAAGTATATAATTTGGATTGGAAAAAATATAACGATCTTGTTTATAACTCAATATCTTTTAAATATTTTCCAAAAGAAGAATTTGAAATTGAGACTATAACACCTGTAGATATTCTTTATGAATTGGAAGAAGAAAAAATAATTTATATACCAATTTCAAAAAATGCTTCTACATCAATTACAAATTCTTTAAACTTTAGACCAGTAACTACTTTTGTGCCCCCAAATTCTAAATTTTATCTAGATTATATAGATATCCCCGAAAAGTATAGAAGTGGTTATAAGTTTTTAGTCATTACTAGAGATCCGCAAAAAAGGTGGATTTCTGGAATAAATGAATTTTTGAATGAAAGGCCAGATTTTGATGAGGATGATATAAAATCCTATGATAAATTTATCATAGAACTAAAAAATAATAAATTTATATTTGACTGCCATACTAGACCGCAATTTTCATGGATAGATTTTTGTTTTAGATATGATCTTGATATAACTTTTTTAAAACTTGATGAAAATTTGAATGAAAAAATATCAAACATATTGGGAAGACAAGTCACAATAAATCACTATAATCCTATTCAAAAGTATGAATCAAAAATAAAAAATTATAAATTTTGTTATGATATTTTAACTAAGTATTGTATGAAAAATAAAAATTTTTTAAATTTACATGAGATGGATTTTTATCTCTATAATAATTCTCTTTAATAATTGTGTATTTACCTAATAGAATATTTTTTACTGGAGTTCCTGGATCCCGTTGGAGTGGTATCGCACAGACGTTAGAAACGATGTCTGGTATGAATACCTCTGACCGCACACCTGAGCGTGAATACGTTCATCATAGTTATACTGGACACAGAGGAGCGTATTTTGGACCTGGTATGGAGTTTGAACCAATTCTTGATCCAGATTATATTGATCAGGCATGGATTGAACCTCAGGGATGCAAACTTATTAAAAGTCATGAATGGTCTTATTATCTAGATCAAATACAAAAGAAGTTTCCTAATGATCGGATATTAATGGTATATCGTCCAGATATGGTTAGTTATGCTTGGTGGCATGAAGCTGGAGGATTTCAAATTCAATATCCAAATTATAGTGCATATAAAAACAGTGGCACAATGTTAAGTGAGATCATGAAACAAAATTCTTGTATGTTAGAATTTGGGATGTTAAATAAATGTAAGTGGGAATACTTTACATCTGAATGGATATACAATAATTTTGGACAAAGTATTGTAGTTAATAAAACATTTTCGGACATCTTGGTTACATTGATATGACTAATAACAATATTTTAATTGGACATTTGGGTTGGGATGGATGTCATTTTTTGGGAGCTTGTCTCACTATGAGTGACAAAGTGTATTTTAATAATTGTACTCTTCGCGGCAAAGTGGAGTATTATCATAAAAATATGTCTGACATTAGTTGGGTAAACGGTGAACCCATCTGGTCAGATGTTTTTATGTTTTATGGTACTTCCTATGAGACAGATGGACATATTCATTATCGACATGCATGGTGTAATGATCCCAATCATCACCCTGAACAGTTTTCATCGGATTATGGATTAAAACAAAAAATTAGAATATCTAGATTACACGTACCCGTATATTATCCATTAAAAGAAATGTTGGAAAAAAATATTTCACATCCAATGATGGACATGTTTAAGTGCAAATATTTTATTTGTTTAATGAATACAAGTCTTTTTTGTACACTAAGATCTATAAAAGTTGAACATGATGATAACGTTGGTGTTAGTTGGGATAATGGACATGCTCCAATTCCAGATATGAAATGGTTTTCTGGGCCATTAACAGAAATAGATAAGTTAACAAATTCGTTAACTGTTAGTGGATTTCAAAAATTATCAGAAGAATCACAAAAAAGAATTAAAGATCATCACAATAAAAACTTAGATCATTTGTTTAATCTAACTAAATTAAACAAATCGGATAATGATTTATTAAAGACAATGATTACACATCAGTGGGATTGTAATTGGTTCTTAAATGAAGATGAAACTATTAACGGTCTTAAAGTTTTATATTCTGAGATGAAATTAGGCAAATTAAATGAAAATTTAATACGTAAAATGTATAGAATTTGGATTAACAAAATAGATTTCATTAAAAATTGGTATGTATTGAATGGATTTTCTAATGATGATGTGGAAGTAGTAAAAGTTAAATCTACAGATATGACTCCAATAAACCAGGAAATGTTTATGAAATAAAAATATTATAGTTTTTACAAAAAGAGTTTAAGTCTTTGTAAATACCAAATATAAATAATTGCAAGTATATAACATGAATAAAATGTTAACAGGAAAAGAATTCGTAAATAAAATTAAAAAAGATAACGCTGAACTTTTTGAACAATCTCGTTTGAATGTTCGTCGTTTCTTTGATTCAAATCCAAGTAAAGAACATATGGTCAATCATTTCCGTGGTCGTATGGTAAACGAAGCAATGAACATGAAGGCAATCGCTGCTGAGGTTGCTTCTGCTCCTGCATCTATGGATGTTACCGAACTTGAATTATTAACAAAACAAGCACAAGATGAAGCAAAACACTTCCGTATGGTTAAGGAAGTAATTGAACATATCTCTGGTGAGAAGGTAGATGTTGATGCTGCTTTCGCTGCAGAAGCTGCATCGCCCCAGGCTAAGGGTGCCACTCTCCTAGATAAGTATGAAGCATCATCTGACCCCGCTGCTCTTGCTGCATACCAACTCGTCGCTGAGGGTCGTGCAGAGGCAGTATGGAACGAAATGGCTGAGTGTGTAGAAGATGAGTTTATTTCTTCTCGTTACGCTGCTATTGCTAAAGACGAAGGTTTCCATGCCAACATTGGTGGTTGGAAACTTGAAAAACTTGTAGAAGGTGCTGCAGAAGTTCAAGAACGTATTTTAGAAATGGTAGATCAAATGCGTGTTGATCTTCTTGAAATTAGCAATAAAAATACTGCCATTGCTGTCTGATAATTAATAATATATTATGAGTACTCTTGAAACAAGGCGCCGCAAAGATAAAACTCGTGTAATCAAATGGGTTAGTGCTTGTACAATACTCATCGCAATGGTGTTTCATGTACTGGGACTAACCCCTTGGAATAGCATCCTACAACTAATCGGAGCATCTGGTTGGACTTATGTGGGATTTAAGTGGAAAGAACGTTCAATTATAATGAACTTCCTTCCACAATTTTTTATTATCATACCAGGATTAATTTATTTGTTATTTCTAAAATGAAAAAAATGGTAATTCTTACTGGACCACAAGGGTCTGGTAATCATCTTTGGTCTAAAATATTTTCACTTCATCCTGAAGTATTCGGGTGGAAGACTTTACTTGAAAACTATTGGGAAGCACATAGATTTGCTGAACCATTTTGTGAGTATTGGAAAGATCCTTCAAGACTCAAAGATTTTGATTGGTCTACTCACGACTATTTTTTTACAAGTATTAGTGTTCCTCTCGGTATCCAAGAGAAAAAGTGGGAACCAAATATTATGTTATTTGCCAATGAAGTCAAAAAACTTGGCATCGAAGCTCAAATATTGGTAATTGGTAGAGATCAAAACATTCTTAGACATCAGCAAAATCGTCTTAGAAAAGAAAATACCTTGACTCTGTTCATGAATCAACTGCCTACATTTACTAATCCAATCTTCTTAAGTTATGAATTGTTATATCTTTATAAACAAGAGTATTTAAAAAGTTTAGATCTCAACATTCCAATTGCTTGGGATGATTCTAGGGTAGATAAAATTTTGTCCAATGACCCTAATGATAAATACGTCCATCATGTGGAAGAATATTTCTTAGATAATTGCAACAAAACTGGCATACCTCTTAAGTCATTATGAAGAAACTAGTAATTATTACAGGTCCACAAGGATCTGGTAATCATTTTTTTAGTAGAGTTTTTAGTACTCACCCCAAAGTGGGTGGATGGAAATCTCTTTTAGATAAGTATTGGGTTCCAAGTGATGAAGAATATTTTGCTAAGTATTGGGTAAATCCGGAGGAACTATCGGAGAATGATTTTAGGGGATATGACTATTGGTTGGCAAATGTAAGTTGCCCATTTTATTATGATGGAGTAAGATATATTCCAAAGGTTCGAGAATTTGCAGAAAAAGCCCAGTCTTTAGGAATTGATGTTCAAATTTGTATAATTGTACGAGACCAAAACATCAATTCAGAACAACAAAAAAGAGTACGTGGTGAGGTAACTTTGCCAATCGCAATGCATTACTATCAAAATAACATAATTGGAAAAAATTTTAAAGTTCATTTTTTAGATAATGAAGCATTTTTCCTTCACAAACAATATTATTTAAAGTGGATAAGTGAACTACTAGATTTTCCCATTGACTATAATAATCCCGATATTTTCAAATTCATTACTGAAGATCCCAATAAAAAATATATTAAATATGTTAGTGAACATTGGTTAGATAAATCAGTATGGGATGGCATTAAGCCAAAAACAGATAGAAACATCAAAATGGTATGATTGATATGAACAAGACTTTTTGCATGGCTCCATGGACTCACATGAACATTGGTCCTAACGGAGATGTTTATCCATGTTGTATGATGCCTATAACTGGCACAGAAGGAATTCCTGATGAAAAGAAAAAAGAACCTCCTATAATTGTTGATACAGATAATCTAGATGATGAGTATGATCTGGATGGTTTGAAAGAACTTATTGGCAGTATGCAAGAAATTGCTGAGCCAATAAATCCTTTGGAAATTGTTGCTACTGAATGTGAAGGGACTCCAAGAGATTTTAAAATGGGTTCTCTCCTAGATGAATCACTAAAAGACATCTGGAACGGTGAGAAGATGAGAGAACTTCGTAGAAACATGATAGCAGGTGAAAAGTGCAGTTATTGTACATCATGTTATAAAGAGGAAGAAATCGGTCATGGATCTCTAAGACTTCACATGAATAAGACGTATGCAAAACATTATGACTACGTTAAAGAAACTAAAGAAGACGGAACCTTTGATAGATTCAATCTGGTCTACTGGGATTTCAGATTAAATAATATCTGCAACTTTAAATGTAGAATGTGTAGTCCTGGGTACAGTAGTGCTTGGGAACAAGAGATGAGAAAAGAATTCAATATTGAAGGTGAGTATCCCAAAATTGATGTAGATATGGTGCATCAAGATATCGAACCTCTCTACGATATTGTAGAAGAAGTTTATTTTGCTGGAGGTGAACCTCTAATTTCAGATCACCATTACAAGATTCTACGCAAATTAATTCAGAAAAAGAGAAACACTGTCGTTAGATTGTCATACAATACCAACTTCAGTACACTAAAATATAAGAACAATAATGTTCTAGACCTATGGAAAAAATTTCCGAATCTTTCTTTATCTGTAAGCTTTGATGGTACAGAAAAAAGAGGAGAACTAATTCGAAAAGGATTCGATTGGCAAAAGTTTCTGGATAATTTTAGATTGTTTAGAAGTAAGTTTCCCCATACAAGCGTAAAGATCAACTACGTTTTCCAGGCTTTGAATTGTTTTCATGCCATGGATGCTCATAGAGAACTTTATTTAAGAGGAATTATTACTGACTGGAATGACTTCTCTTTGTGCATCTTACATAATCCGGATTATATGTCGGTTCTAATTCTTGATTCCGAATCAAGGAGATTGTTGGGCCAAAAGATTAAATATCATATTGAAAATTATCTTGCTCCAGCAAAAGCTCATGAGTCCATTAAACAATACATTTCTGTTCTCAAACTTTTGTCTGAAGAGAAGAGAGATCATCTAGTTCCATACTTCAAATCTTATATGTCTGCACTAGATTCCATAAGAAACGAAAATTCTCTAGAAATTTTTCCTGAACTAGAAAGGATTTTGAGCGATGATTGATAAGAAAAAAATTAAAACAAAGGGTGAAGTTTTTTGTATAGCCCCTTGGTTAGCTCTAGACATTCGACAAGATGGTGAAGTTAAACCATGTTGTGTTTCTGAGTATACTTATGGGGATATTAAAGAAAAGCCTTTATGGGAAATCTGGAATGATGAGCCAATAAGAAAACTCCGCGAGAATATGATTAATGAAATACCTAGCGAAAGTTGTCAGGTATGTTATAATAATCAAGCTGCAGGAAAAAGTTCCTTAAGACAAGATCTCATTAATAATTTGTTCTATGAAAATAGAAAGTTAGTATATGGTACAAATGATGATTACACTGTTAATGAACCTGGATTTGTTTGGTGGGACTTAAAACTCAGCAACAAATGCAATTTCAAATGTAGAATGTGTAGTTGGACCTCAAGCTCTACTTTTGAATTAGAACAAAATGGTGTAATCTCTGGTAGATGGAACGCATCTGAAAAAACTTATGAAGAGACTGAACCCTACCTTAATATGGTAAAACACCTATATTTTTCTGGAGGTGAATCTTTAATTATAGATGAACATTGGAAAATACTTGATAAACTAATTGAGTTAGGTAGAAATGATAAAGTTACTTTAGCTTACAATAGTAACTTTAGTAATCTTGTTTATAAAGGTAGACACATTTTTGATATGTGGGATAAGTTCAACAAGAGTGTAGAAGTACACATTAGCGTTGACGGTATTGGATCAAGAGGTGAGTTAATCCGAAAAGGATTCAATTGGGATAGATTTGTATCTCATGCGGAGCAGTTCAGAGAAAGATTCAAAAATAAACCAATTACACATGAATTGCATTTTGATTGTACAGTCCAAGCGTTAAACATTTTTGAAGTAGTTAAGTTGCATCAATATTTGTATAATAGTGGACTGATGAAGGATATAGATTTTTTCTTCTTAAACTTTATGCAATATCCAAGAGAAATGTCCGTTTGGATTTTAGATAAAAAAACAAAGGAAACAGCAAAAGAAAATATAAGAAATCATATTGACAATTTCTTAATTCCTAATGGTTCAAAAAGGTCTGTAATATTCTATGAAAGTCTGATAAAGTATATTGATTTATATCAGGAACAACTTTTAATTCCAGAATTCTTGAAGTCAATGAGAAAATTTGACAAATTGAGGAATGAAAATGTAGTGGAAACTTTCCCAGAACTTCAAAGAATATGGAACGTAATTAAAAAGAAAGCCTAGCCGACAATTTCTTTGCCACTTTCTTTGCAGGAGCAAACAGAGGTTTAAATCTTTTCTGACCTTCTTTTGTAAACTTGTCTGCGATGACATCATCGATAATAATTTTGTTGTCTATTTCGTAGAGAGCATTGATATCTACTTGATCACGGATATATTGTTCTATGTTATCCACTTGTTCTACTAGACGAGTTCCTTCAGAGGAGTATTCAAAGACATCTATATGACCCGATTCGGCTAGTACATAATGTAATACGGGTTTAACTTGTTTGATTTTAATTTTGAATTTGTTTTTGGTTGCTTCTTTAATAAAAGGTTCAGCAGCATTTTTAAGAGCGTTCAACACCGTTGTACTAGCAATTGTAGCTGCTGTAGTTACCACAGCAACAGCTCCTGCAGTAGCAACTAAAGAAGGATCCGGTAGATCGATATTCAATCCAGCAACTTGTAATCTAGGTTTCTCTGGAACTTCTATTACTGGAGTGGGCGCTTGAGTAGGGGGGGTTTGAACCGCAGCAGGCAATTGAGGAGGGAGGGTAGTATCTGGAAGTCCTCTTGATTTATCTAGTTGTTCTTGCGCTTGTTTTTCTCTTTCTGCCTTAACTGCAGCATCAAACTCTTCTTGTGTTGGGACATTAATTACGGGATAATTAATAGAGGGGTCTGGTGACTGGAAAATAGGAAGAGCCAGACCTTTAATTACAGGAATTTCAGTTGATCTTGTTACTGGTGGATCTATAGTTGGAATTATACTAGGACCTTGAATTCCAATTTTAGGGATTCCACCAGTAGGTATTTGTACGTTGTTAATTCCTTTGGCATTAATCGTCGGTATCTCATTCATTGTGCCGCTGCTTGTTTTACAGAGGGATATTTCACGACAACATCAGCACAGACTTTATGGTATGGACTATCTGGATGAAAACTAATTCCACTTTTAATAGCTTCACCACACTTAAGAAGTCGAACTAATTCGAAATCAAGTCTTGCTTTGTCTGCTTCTGCTTGTTGTCTTGCAATTTCAACCTTTGCTCTTGTTTTGCAGATCTCCTGAAGTGATCCATCAAGAGGAAAGTTAAATCCAAGACTCATACCAAAGTTGCCATTATGAGATTGATAAGACGTTGGATCTTTACTTCCATTGAAACTCCCTAAAGCAAAGGGAGACAAACTCATCGTTGGTCCTTGACAACTAACCCCTCCGCCATAGGTGTTGAGAGCAAACGGTCCTTGTAAGACTTGGACAGCTTGGTTAGTAACATTACCTGTAGCGGAAGCACTAGGACCAGCGATATTAGTATTAGAAGGAGCAGATTGAGCGTAAACTTTGCCATGACAAAGTACTCCTATTGCGTAAAGACAGACACAGAGTTTGTAGTAGACTGTGTTTCTGTGGTGCGATCTATCCATGTTTCTTTAGCCACTCCAGGACCGAGATAGGTTTCACTGAACTGGAATGGAGCACCCTGAGTCATGATACTATAATTTGAATCCTGGTTTGGTTTTCCAGGAATGTTAATATTAGTTCCAGTCACAGTGTATGATGTGCCAGTTGTGTATTCAACTTGGCGAATTGCTTCTATAATCTTTGTAGTAGATTCTGTGGTTGCTGTAATTGTGCCACGAGTAAAATTAGGCACAACACTCTCAGCATAAACGGGAGTACAAATGACTCCCGATGCTAAAAGCAAAACGGGAGTTAAGTGTCTCATTTGAATACGCTTAGCTCAATAGTTCTTTGAGCAGTAGCACTTGTTCCAGCACCACCAGCAGTAACAGTAGGAACACCAGTTGGGGAAAGAGTACCTGCAAGAGTTCCTTTCTCACCACCAACTTGAGTTACACTATCTCCATAGAGATTTGGTGTTCCAATAACACCATTAGTAACTGTTTGAGTAGTAACAGGAGTATCAGCAGCATTGATAGTTTCTGAGAAACTAAATGCTTGACCTGGAGTATTGATATCATAGGTTCCAGCACCACCAACACCACCAAAGGATGTAGATTGGATATTGGTTCCTGATGCGGAATAGGAAGCACCGATTCGGGTTGATTGAACTGCAGCACCATCAACTTTCAATTGAACGGAATCAGTAATTTTTGATGTAATTTCAGCAGCATTAACTGGGATAGCGAAGAATAACGAAAAGACAAGAAATAATCTTTTCATTGTTCTTATGATTTTTTGGGCAGCTTATTTAGGAATTTACAAAATATTTTATTGTATGGTTATCCCACTTAAAGTAAATGCACCAGAAATTCTAAGACTATATCCTTCTGGTTCATTTCCAGTTAAAGCATCCCATATTACTATGGGTCTCCCACCTTCTAAACTATTCACATCAATCCAATTCTCATCAGTTGCAGTCGTGGATTCAGTTCCAGTATAAAATTGATCAGTATTAGCATCATCAACAACTGTCTTCAACCAGTTTCGTATATCTAACCAAGTCCAATCTCTATTAAATTGCAATTTAGTTGCAATTAACCCACAAGCAACGGGACATGCCGAACTAGTTCCACTAAATTTGCCATCATATGGCGTTAATGTAAGTCCCGGATAGATATCTGCTCTGAGGTAGGTCCCAACAGGAGCTTGTGCTGTTAATGTGCCATCTGCGGGGGCATAACAGTCTATTTCATTACCCATATCACTATAAGTAACTTTCCTCTCTTTACCTCCTGGATCAAAGGAATCATCAAGAGCTCCAATATTAATTACAGGATAAACAACATTTCCATCTGTTCCAATAAATTTACCGAGTTGTTGTGGAAATCCTCTTCTATTTGTTGAATTATATGCAGTGACTCCAAATTCATCGTGAGTTGAGGCATAAAAACTAGATGCGGAACCTAAACCAGAAGAGTATCTATTGTTGACACCCATGTGGATGTCAATTTTTGTAGGTAAATTTTCATAAAAAACAGCTTCATAAACCATCCCAGGTGATCCTAAAACTCCACCTGTAGAAGCATTTCCTTCATATCTTATTCTATAAGTTCTATTGGGAGTAGATCCTTCTACACCATAGTATAATCTTTGACAAGAATTATCTGCACAGGACATCATAATTTTGTGGAAAGGTGGATTACTAAAACTCAATCCACTATAAACCTGCGATCCTCCACCAAAAGTAATGTATGTATTAGTTCCTGGATAAATTACGTTTGTAGTAAGACCCCCAAACTGAATACTAAAGGGTAAAGTTAAAATCCAATATCCATCGTCATTATTTCCAACTGATGGAGTTGTTGATGATGTAAGAGATCCAGCTCCCAATAAACTATTCGTTATACTTGTTACAATACCACTGCTTCCATTGGTAATAATTCTTTTAGAAGTATTGCTCTGTGCAGAAAAATTTGTAGTTCCTGGAAGTTCTGCATTGGGTAATGCTAGTCCAGTAATCCCCAAATCTCCACCAACAATACTCCAGAAATTGTTATAATCCGGATGATCAGAACTTACTTGTTTTTGGTTACTGTTGCCCGCAGCTGCAACAAAAATAACTCCTGCATCTATTAACTCTTCTCCGGCAGATAGATATGAATTAGGCAGGTGTTCACCTTTCATTCTATTTCCATCCCCATATACTCCCACGTACCTCATAAAGTTTGGGAGTGATGATGATGTATAACTTGTTCCTATCCCAAGACCTAAAGTATTAAGACCTACTCTATGGAAATAAGATCCATTAGTTCTATGAGATGTTGAACGATATCCCCAACTGTTACTACTAATTGTGGGATCTTTTGTTCCATATTTTGGATTTATAGGTTTATATAAATGAAACAATTTCATTATATTAAAATACTGTTCTATGTCAGACCCACTATTTCCATAAGCGTTTATGACCCATTTGTTACAATTAAATGCCCATCCTTGAGTTCTTCCAAAAGTATTTGCAGCACAATCTGTTCCATGGTCGGTGCCATTAGTTGGTCTAGCTGTGTTACTTCCCAAACAAGAAACTCTAGTATAATTTGTAGTGACTCCTACGATTCCTATCGTAGAAAATCCAACAGATCTTTGAGAAGAATCTCCCCACCAAGATCTTGCAACATTTTCGACAGGAACTTTTGTTCCATCCCAACGAGTTATTAATCTTGTACTAGGTGAAGACTCAAACCATTCTGGGTCTATGTAATATGGTGCATCTAAAACTAGATCCAGAATATCACAAGTCCCTGTAGTTGAAGAATTTGAAAATCCACTTTTCAATACATTTCCACCAATATACTTTGTTGGACCCCCTCCTGTTGCGTTACTTTGAAATTCTACGTGACCTATCCAAAATCCTTCATCTCCAACAATTACGTCAACATCTGATCCATCACCATAATATTGAATTTTATCTGAAAGAATTTGATTTGAACCTGTACTTAGTCCAGTGTGCCAAGGATTCTCTTTGTTCACACATCTAAAAAGTTGATAACCACTTCGATTCAAATCCGAACTGTTTGGTGAAGTTGGAAGTTGATTATTATCAAACCAGTTTCTATATTGCTTTGTCGGGGTCTCATATCTATAGTTTCTGAGAGCACTAAACTTCAGTTCTTCTGGTGGTGCTTTATATTTTTGAGGATAACTTTCAAAGTTTTCATGTACATATTGCACTCTCGGATGATTACGGAGTTCCTTAGCTTCTTCATCATTCAATAAGTAAACTGCCCTTGTGGGACTGTGTTCTTTGTAATCTATACACTCCACACATTCACACGGTATATTATCTTCGAGAGTTCCATCTCGAATTAAAACTTCATGAATATATTCCCAGTCTTCTGCAGAATAACATCCAACCGCATATAGTTTTTTTGCATTTAGTTCTGTAGGATACTCTATCCCCAATCCAATTTGATCATTATGAAATGAATAATCGTATTGTTTTTTGTTTTCAGATTCCATGATCTTCTTAGAATAAAGTTAAAGTAGTTGATCCTATTCCTACTGCCGTGAAGGTTAGTTGATTACCTACGAGTGAGATTTGTATCGGGGTTGTATTTCCAACGCTAATAAAACCTCCAGTTGAAGTTACAACACCAGAAACATTTGCGTTTCTCCCCACAGTTAAATCGGTACTCACCCCAACCGTTATTGTATCTAGTTTAATAGAAGTTGCTGCACCGATAGTAGGAGTTCCTGCAGGTAGGCTTTCAAATCTTGTTGCGGTAACAATTCCGAGTGTTATGTCTGGAGTGCCCGCAAGGCCTGTAGCATTTCCTGTAACATTGCCAGTAACATTTCCCTCTAGGTTGCCACTAAAAGTTGGTGCTGTAATTATTCCACTTTGGCCATTTATTGTAATAGCAGCGCCCACTGAAATTGTGGCTTTTCCGCCATCTATGAAAACATTGGGATAAAGAACTGGATTACCATCCCTAGAATAAAAAGATGTACCAATTTGTAAGGTTCTCGTAAACTTACCAGAATAACGAATTTCAAATGGTTCGTCATTTAATTGGTTATCTTGTATTGCGCTGAAATATCCATTGCCAGCACCACCTACTGTGTTTTGGAAATTTGGCATCAAGAATTTGTTAAATAATCCGTTATTAGTGGTCCTAAATCCCACATTATTGATTATACTGAATCCTTCAACATCAATTCCTTCACGTACATATAACCCAAAGTAATTATCTGATGATGTTGTATTAATACCGACTTTTTTTGTTGTATGGATACCTAATACGTCAGATGACCAATAACTTTCTCCAACGCCTCCTCCTCCTCCAATAGCATTTATTGTAGCAATACCAGCGGACTGCAAAATACTTATATTTACTCCTGCAACTAGTGAGGTAATAACTCCAGTTAATCTGGATCCAGATCCGTTGTAGGAATCTGCGGTTACAACTCCAACTACAATGTTAGGTGTTCCAGTGATTCCAAAAGCTATTGTAGATATACCTGATACATCTGCATATCCAGAAATTGAAGATTGAGTTGCAATACCAGAAAAATCTGAGTAACTAGAAATTCCTGAAACAAATGAGTAATTACTTGTATTTGTTGTCTCTGCAAATCCAGCATTTATGGAAATAGTTGCAATACCAGCAACATCTGCATAACTAGAAATACCAGCACTATCTGCATATGTAGCTGATGCAACAATGGAGGGAACTGAGATTGTTACTCTTCCAACTCCATCTGGGCCTGTAGATATAATATTTTCACCAAAGTTTAGTTCTCTTGCGACTCCCTTTCTTACACTATCATCTAAAACTTCAAGACCACCAACAAGTGCAGTTACGTTAGTAAGTTGTGAACCATCCCCAACAAATTGAGTTGCAGTAACTACTCCCGTAGATTTAATATTTCTTACTTCAATATGTTCTGTTGTGGTAATACCAGTGTTTAAGATACCACTGACATTAATTCTTGGAGAACCTGTTAAATTTTGTGCAAGTGTTGATATTCCTGCGGTACTTGCATAACTTACAAGATCAAATCCGTTTCCAATTGTATTATATATTTCTAAAAAGTTGCTATTGATTTTACCCATTGCAACTCTTAATGGATCCCCCTGACCATCATTTGGGTTATTACCAGTGCTGATCCCGAGTCTAGACATTAATTTTCCTCAGTCTTTCCCTATTTTTATATTTATTGGTTCTTATAAGTAGTAATAGAACTACTTATTACCATGCAGTTTAATTTTAATTTTGGTAAAAAGAAACCAACTATAGTTCAATACGCAGTAATTGGAGTGGTTTTATCAGCCATTATAACATCTTTTTCTTCATGTACCAAGATTTCAGAATCAAAACTTTGGGATTTGTTAGACGAGATTCAAAGGACTTTGAAAATTGATATCTTAAATGATTTTATTGTCAATGATCCAGAAAAACTTGGTAGAAGAATCGAAAGAGATGTGGATAAGGCTATAAGTAATGTCACGAAAGAGTATGATCATATCATTGAAGAGACGAATAAAAAATATAAACCAAAATATATGGATGAAAAAAATGATGAGACTTTATGTTATACCGAAGACTGCAAGAAACTTTCACCTCCCATGAGAATATGTTCTCCAGTGTTTGAAGGTATTGATTGTCATTAAAGTCACGTAAGCGATAAATAATATCATACAAAACCGATATATTGTATCTAACATGGAATCACATCAAGTCAAGGCCCTAGTCGAAGCTTATTCTAAAGTTTATGAAACCCCAGAATTAATTGAAGAAGATTTAATTTGGGAAGATTATCTTTGGGAAGAAGTTCTTACTGAAGAGTTTATTACAAATGCATATTTCGTTGTTGCCGAACATCTAGTCAACGTAGGAATGGCGGAAAACACTGATGATGCTCAGATCATCATGTCGGCTATGAATGAAAATTGGATTGATGAGATCCTTGTTGCTGAAGAACTATTAGATTCTTCTATTCTACAAGAAGGATTTTTTGGAGATCTTGCAAGTAAAGCAATCGGTGGTGCAAAAAAAGTTGCTAGTGCTGGTGCAGGAGCAGTAAGATCTGGTGCAGGAGCTTTAGATAAGGGTGTCTCTGCAGCAGGTAAAGCAGCAAAAGCAGTCGGTGGTGCAGCAAAAGCAGTAGGACAAACTGCTGTTGGAACCGCAGTTCGCGCAGGACGTGCAGCGGGTAATGTAGCACAAAAAGCGGGACAAGCTGCTGGATCTACAGCAAGAAGAGTTGCAACACCTGTTGCGAAAGCAGTTAAGACTGCTGCACAAACAGCAGTAGGAACTGGAGTAAGAGCAGCTCAAGCCGCAGGTAGAACTGCTGGTGCAGTAGGACGAGCAGCTGGTGGTGCTGCAAGAGCAGGAGCAAAAGCAGTTGGTGGTGCAGTTAAGAGTGCAGGTAAAGCTGCACAAAAAGTTGGTAGAGCAGTAGGAAATGAACTTGCTGTCAGTAGAAAAGTTGGAGCGCAAGTCGTCAGATAAGGGATTAGCCCTTGACAAAAAAATGGGAATTGGTTAGTATACGAGTTGTTTCACCAACTTTATTATGACTAACCTTCTCTCCACAGATACATTTAAAATTGCTCTTATCGGTTCTTTTGTTACTGTTATTTCTCTTGCTATTTGCGGAACAGTCATTACACTTAATGAACCAACTGTTCAACAAGTTCAATCAACTAACGTCGCAAAATAATCAAGTAGGGGGGTCTTAGGACCCCCTTTTTTTATAAATAGAAAATAGGAAACGTTTTCTATTTAATAAAATGTCAGAACAAATTAAAGGTTTGTATGAATCATATGCTTCAATTTATCAAATTGATTCGGATTTAGAAGAACTCAATGAGAGTTCCGAACAACTTGATGAACTGAATGTAGGTAAAGTAGCGGGTGGAGTTCTTGGTGGAGCTCTAGGTGCTGTTGGTGGACCTCTTGGAGCCCTTGCTGGGGGTTATCTTGGATCCAAAGCAGGAGAAGGATTTTCCAGAGGATTATCGGGTGGTAATAAACCAAAACCTGCTGCACCATCAAAACCCGTTGCAACAAAACCAACTCCAACAAAGCCTGCGCCAGCAAGACCAACTTCGACACCTGCTGCTTCAAGACCAGCGCCTGCAACAGCGGCTGCAAAACCAACCGCAGCGGCAAAACCAACTGCACCAGCAAAACCTGCAGGATCTCCAATGGATCAGTGGGCAAAAGCAAATCCAAAACTAGCTGCTGCAAAAGCGGAAAGAGATCGTACAAGAGGAACAAGTGCAACTACCAATCCTCTCATGAAAGATATGAAGGATAGACTTCCTGCTCCTAAGTCTCCATCACCTACAACTGCAAAGACAGGTTTTGACCTTGCTAAAAAGGGAGTCAATCTTGCTGCTGATGTAGATATCTTCGATCTAGTCAAAGGACATCTTCTAGACGAAGGTTATGCGGACTCAGAAGAGGGTGCAATGGTCATCATGATCAACATGAGTGAAGAGTGGAGAACGTCCATTCTAGAGTCTTATGGCGTCGAATTGGATGAAGCTCAAGAATCTCGTGAAAACCCAGAAAAACATGAAGAGGGTGAAAAGAAAGAACATGAGAAAAAGTATGGTCATGTTCGCGGTGAAAAAACTCCTATGCCACCAAGAGGTGATAAGCGTAGAGAAGATTTTGAAAAGTGGTATGCTAAGAATGTTCGCTGATACAATTTAAAATAATTCAAGAGTCCGCTTGACGGACTCTTTTTTTATGGGTAAAATAACTCTGTCGGGGTTCAAAGGATAAATAAGGCTCATATAATTTTAGAGCTTTATGAGTTATGAAAATCCTTGGCTCTACAATGGAGAGGTTTTTGAGTCTGATTATATTCAAGATCATTTTGGTTTTGTTTATCGTATTGACTGCCTTGAAAATAATCGGAGTTACTTTGGTAGGAAATATTTCTGGAGCTTCAGAAAGAAAAAAGGTGCTACTAGAAGAAGTAAATCAGAGTCTGATTGGAAAAAATATTACGGATCCTGTCCAGAACTCAAAGAAGATGTAAAGAAGTTTGGAAAGGATAAGTTTAAAAGAACAATTATATCTCTACATGATACTGTAGGTAAAACGAATTACGAAGAGACTCGTCAATTATTTTTAAACAATGTCCTGACGGAGGCCCTTGACACAGGGGAACCGAGATACTACAATAGTAATGTTCTTGGTCGTTACTACAGGAAGGATTACTTTCATGGAAAACCAACTGATTGAAAATGTTGAAGATCTAAAAGATAGTATTATTGACCGAATTCATTATCTAGCTGACATTGGTGACTATTTGAATGCTTGTGCAGTTTATGAGGAGTTCAGAGAAACGATTCAAGAAACAAATAAGTGATCTTTAGTAACAAAACTAAATAATCACTTATAATGATCTTCGTCATGAGACTTTGAAGTGACAATTAGAGCCGTGGAAAGTGCCCTTTGAAAATTGGGTGTACCCCCTTTCTATACGGATGTAGAGTTCAATTAATTTTAATGCTTAACTTCTTTACTGTAGCCGTTCCTCTCGTGGCAATGGTTACAACCAACACGGCAACACTGCCATTCCAGAATTACAAGATGCAAGGGCCGCCACCTCCAGTTGAGGAACAAGTGCCCTTTTCTATTATAAAGGAATTTGATCTTGTTAATGGTCAGAAGACAGCAATCCGCGAGGTTGCATTACCAAAACTAAAAGAGAAAAGGCTAATTTGTAAAGGGTGTAATGAACAAGAGAATGTCGCCTTGGATTATTTCCAAGATCGTGGTATTAAAGACAGAAACGCCCTTGCTACTATCATGGGCAATATTAGACAGGAATCAACATTCGTGCCTAACATTTGCGAAGGTGGTAGCAGAACCAGTTGGAGTAACTGCGGTCGCGGTTACGGACTGATTCAATGGACATCTGCCAATCGTTATTATGGATTGGGTGATTTTGCTAAGAAGTATGGTGGTTCGCCATCAGAACTTCATACGCAACTTCGTTATCTAACGACTGAAATCCAATGGCAACGAATAGAGGACAGGATGAAAACTCCTGGTAAGTCTATCAATCGTTACATGGACTATGCGTATAGTTGGATTGGTTGGGGGCATCATGGTGCTCGTACATCATATGCACATGATTATGCCAACCGACTGATCACGGTAGAAGTTTGATACAATAGAATAGGTTGGGAGGGGTTGACAAAAAACTTCTCCCCCACTATAATAACTACATACTAAACATGCCTCAGTAACTCAGTGGACTAGAGTATCCGCCTTCTAAGCGGTTAGTCGTTGGTTCGAATCCAACCTGAGGCGTTTGACTTTTTAACAAAAAAGTCTTATAAATAAATCACTTAGGTCGAAAACAATGTCTTTTCAAATGAACAACAAACAGATTAACATTCTTGATTGCCGCTATTGGCATATCGAGGGTACTCCCCTGTTTGCTGACATGGAAAGACATATGTAAGATGTAATCCATAAAAGCAAAAGACAGGGGAGAGAAACCAAAAGTTTCCTCCCCTTTTTTGTTGTCTGTGACAGTTTCTTAAGTGTCCACCAGTCCATCCTAAGAGACCGAACGGTGGTATTCTAGCTAAGTGGTCGAGAGAGACCACGATTCGAACCTTGAAAATTTAACTCTTTGGGACATTAACTCAGCGGTAGAGTATCCGGCTTTTAACCGGTTAGTCCTCGGTTCGAATCCGAGATGTCCCATAGACCGCCGCAGTTCGGTCTCTAAACATAAACTGTTCGGGAGGATTTCCGAGTGGTTAAAGGAATCTGACTGTAAATCAGACGGCTCTGCCTTCACAGGTTCAAATCCTGTTCCTCCCACCTTGACCCATTAGTGTAGCGGTCTATCACGCCACCCTGTCACGGTGGAGATCACGGGTTCGAATCCCGTATGGGTCGTTGGGTTGCTGCCCGATATGAAAAACACTTCCGTTACCTAGCTAGTAACTATGGTTGTGAAAAATCGGAATTTCCTCTGCCCGTGCTCTTCGGGATGTGAATTGAGGAAAGGTAAAGGGAAGAGACAGCAACCCATTTTGTTCCTATCGACTAGCGGTTAGGTCACCACCCTTTCAAGGTGGCAGCACGGGTTCGAATCCCGTTAGGAATACCAAGGAAACATAGCTTAGTTGGTAAAGCATTCGACTGATAATCGAAAGACCACTGGTTCAAGTCCAGTTGTTTCCACTGTGTCGTTAGCCTAGTGGTAAGGCAGTGGTTTGTGGAACCACCTAGATGGGTTCAATTCCCATACGGCACCCCACTCTGAGGTCGCCAAGTGGTAAGGCAGCGGGTTTTGGTCCCGCCATTCGTGGGTTCGAATCCTACTCTCAGAACTATACTCTCTTAGCTCAGTGGACTCAGAGCACTTGACTACGGATCAAGGTGTCGTAGGTTCGAATCCTACAGAGAGTGTTGACATTCATTCTCAGTGTGGTATGATGTCTTTATTGGAGAGGTGTCCGAGTGGTTTAAGGAGCAGACCTGGAAAGTCTGTGTGGGGGCAACTTCACCGTGGGTTCAAATCCCACTCTCTCCGTTGACAAACTTGCAAAAGTTTGTTACTATATAAAAGGATAGAGGTTAAGTCTCTGTTATATCCTTATGAGGTATATCACACTTAATCCATCATTCCCCTGTAGCTCAGCGGTAGAGTCGTCGGCTGTTAACCGATTTGTCGCAAGTTCGAATCTTGCCGGGGGAGTTGGAAGGTCTGGAAATGTTCGGGTCTTCCTACTAAATCCTAGAAATTTTTTCTAGGTCAGGGGATTGATCACCCCTGTTCGTAGGTGCCAAAACCGCTCCTCATCCCTAGTATTCTGTGGGTGAGTGAATGTAAAGAGGGATAACATAGGTAAAGTTATCCACACCTACCACATCCTCTGGTAGTCTATTGGTAAGGACAGGCAGACAATGCACTTGGAAACTAGGTTCGATTCCTAGACAGAGGTAACAAGTCGATGTGGCGGAATTGGTAGACGCGCTGGGTTTAGGTTCCAGTGAATTTATTCGTGGAGGTTCAAGTCCTCTCATCGACACTTGCCAATCTAAACTACATAGTTTATAATTGGTACATGCGGAATTAGTTCAGTGGTAGAACGCCATCCTTCCAAGTTGGATGTCACCGGTTCGAATCCGGTATTCCGCTCTTGGGCGATTAACTCAGCGGTAGAGTGGCCTCCTTACAAGTGGTAAGTCACTGGTTCGATTCCAGTATCGCCCATTGATAGGACGAAAAGAATGGAAATAAATGTATATAATAAATTCGGTGATGTAGTTAAATCAATTGATCTTAAAGACTCTATTGAATACATTGATGGTAGAGTTTATAAAGGAGATAAATTTTACTACAAAGGTATAGGAGTTCCATATCAATTTCATCATATTCATCCAGACGACATGACTGATGAGTATGATTTTATTGACGTATGCGATGTTTTTTATATTGGTAATTTAGTTTCGAAAAAAGTCTTCGCAGGAAAGACTGGAATATTCCAAGAAAAATATCAAACTCATTTTACTGATTGGATAGGTGCTTGTGGTGTAAAGGAACTCAACATATTTGAAAATTTATATGATGAGAGTGGATTTGAATTCAGTGCAATTGAAGTTTTTGAATATCAAATTATTGATGAACAAAATCAACAATATTATTTGAAGGTTGATTATCCAGAAGGTAGAAATAATTACTTAACGAGTCCTGATCCAAAAAAACTTAGGCTTCTTTTGGACTATATGATTCAAAATGATTGGAACTTTCCTTGGGATAAAAATTGTCTTACAGATATTAACTCAGAATCTAAAATAACTGACGTAGCTGATATCTTTAAGTCCTCAGATATTTCTCATAAGATTGGAACAGTTTATGCTTTGTTGCATAGTCTTTATCAAAATGATCAAAATGCATACTTTGAATTTTGTGAATCAAATTCTTTAATGCACTATAATAGAATGAGTTTTATTCTTAATACTCTTTCTATTCTTCAATATAATAATGTAGATGTTGGTCATTTATATTCAACAACTCCGGTTGAAACTTATAGAAATATAATTTATAATTACTTGATTACTGGAAAAAATTGTGGTTTCTGTGGAGTTGGTAGTTGTAAAGGAAGAAAGGATTCTAATGAATCTTATGGGGAGGAAATTCGAAACGAATATATTAAAATGGCTAAAGTTCAATTGAACTTATAAATATCTCAAAAAGAGTATAATGGAAACACTTTATAAACTACTTTCTGATACTCAATCGAGTCTTTTTGTCTTATTTCATAAGACTTGGGCTTATCATTGGAATGTAGTTGGAGAAGATTTTCCTCAACTTCATACTCTTTTTGGTGGTCAGTATGAGACTATGTTTGAAGAGATTGATCGTATCTCTGAACACATGAGATTTTTAAATGTAAAACCACTTAATAGTTTAGAAAGAATTCTAGAAGTTTCAAAAATTAAAACAGGTCAAAGTACAACAGATTGCCATAAGATGGTTAAGGATCTGTTGAAGTCAAATCAAGATCTTTGTGAACTTCTTACTGAGGTTGCTGAAGAAGCTGATGAACAAAAGTCAAGAGCAACTTCAAATCTTGCAGACGATCTAAACGAAACTCATGGTAAATTTGTTTGGATGTTAAGGTCTTATTTAGAATCTTCACCTGGATTGAAAGAAGAGGTAGTTGAGATTGAAGAAACTGAGGAACAAATCACCGAAGAAATTGTAGAAGAAACTATTGAAGATTGATTAAAGGTACAGTACAATGTTAAGAGTAAGATGTAAGGTGTGTAACACCGAGTTGGAGTCGCATCCAACTAAATCAGTATGTTGTGGATGTGATAATATGACACTTGTGAAGGGAGACACTATTACTGCTGTTGACCTAAACCAGGTTGTCATGTTAAACTCCATAAAAGAAAACAAGAATTCTGGTGTACTCAGTGCATCGGATCTTGCATATCAAGAGTCCAGAAGAGCTCGTAAAGTTCGTAAACTGGATTTTGAGGTAAAGTAATGTACCAAGAAGATTTGAATCCTTATAATTCTTCTGAATATGAAAAATTTTTTAAAACTACTTTATTATACAAAAAAATCAGTAAAAATTATGATCTAGTTTCTTTTGATAATGATTTAATGCAAATTATTAATGGACTCACTACAAGAACAGTTTTATCTTTATCTATTCTCGATGCAGCACCATTTTATTATTTGCAATATTTGACTGACTTAAATCCATCAAAAATATATGATATTGGATGTAGAGCAAATTTATTTAAAAAGTATGTTCCAAATCTAATTGGAATTGATGTTTTAGCTGCAAAAAAAGATCGAGATGCAAATGCTGATGAATATCTAAAAATAAATAATCGTTTTTATGAAGAAAATTTTGAAACAATGGAAGCAGCTTTTGCAATAAATTCATTTCATTTTTTTCCTCTTAAAAAAATTAGAGAAAGAGTGATTCAGTTTTCTTCTTTAATTTCTAAAGGTGGTAGAGGTTGGATTACTTTTAATGCAGCAATAATGTTAGAACGTCAAGTTAAATCAAAAATTAGATTAAATTCTAAAAATATACCTGAGGAAGAAGTTGAGAAACTTGAAAAATTTGTGAGAAAAGAATTGTACGATTTGCCATTTAAATTAGAAGTTTTTGAGTGTACTATAAATAAAGAACTTGATTCTCCTTTAACTGGTAATGTACGAATTCTTTTCACAAAATAATTGGAGGATTGGCTGAGTGGTTTAAAGCAGCGGATTGCTAATCCGTCGATGTCTTTAGGGGCATCCATTGGTTCAAATCCAATATCCTCCGTTTGGAAAGGTGGCCGAGTGGTTTAAGGCAACTGTCTTGAAAACAGTCGATGTGAAAGCATCCGGAGGTTCGAATCCTCTCCTTTCCGTTTAAAATTATTAAAAATTTAAGTATTTCTTAATAAGTGTGTCGTAATGAACACAAAAGGATGCCTTTTGGGCTTCCGTGATTATTATATACTTATGTACAAGTTAGTACCTTATGGATCAACATACCTACGAAAATTGGGTGAAGATCAAAGAGACCTTCGAGGCCTCAGGTAACATGAATAATATGTTCTACAAAAGAGCATGTGAAATTGTAAAAACAAAAAGAGATCCTTTAGCTAAGTTTCTTGGAGATGAGAAGTGATGGAACCTCAAGACGAATTAATCAGTCGTAGAGAAGTTCAGGAGATGATTGATGATGCAATCCGTAGACACAACCGTAATGCTTCAATTATTAGTATGTGCGTCGGTTGGGTGGTTCTTGCTTTATTTGCTGAGGGACTTCTAAGACTTATTGGAGTTATTCCACCAGTACTACCATGGCTCAACATTACCCTGAAATAATTGGTATCGTTTTCCTGTTAGTATTTGCCGCCACGATGTTCTATCAAGGCACCTGTATTATTAGAGGTCAAAGAGGATATTCCCTCAGAGACTATATGAAACAGGAAAGTGTAAACATGCGTCAAAGAATAGAAGAACTACTCAAAGACAAATGATAGTGTTAACCGAAGAGGATTTAAAAGAACTACAAGAAAGAGTTCTACATCAAAAGATGGATGAACTATTTGAAGAACCATCTACATACGAGGATGATGATGGAATGGAATGAATTCATCGACTTTTTAGGCAAACAAATTTTAATTTTTATCGTATTTGTGTGTGGTCTCACTGTGGGATATATGTACGGACAAAGAGATGTGGGAGGTTAAATATGAATAGTTTAACTTTGTCTAGTATTTGTGTATTTGGAGCAATTGGATTATTTATTTTTTGGGGACTGGGACACGCTTATCCATAAATTGGGAGAGGACAAATGAAGATTTTTTTAGATACGGCTGACGTTTCATTTATTAAGTCAGCGTATGACACAGGATTATTGGATGGGGTCACTACAAATCCATCATTAATTCTTAAGAGCGGAAGACAACTTTCGGAAGTTATTCAAGAGATTTCAACCGAGTTTCCAAACTTGCAAAGTATTTCTGCAGAGGTTGTTGCAGAAACATCAGAAGAGATGCTTTCACAAGCACAACAATATTACTCAATTGCACCTGCAGTTACAATTAAAGTTCCTTGTACAGTAGAGGGACTTAAAACATGTAAGTTTCTTTCTGATAAAGGAATTCAAACTAACGTAACTTTGGTATTCTCAGTTGCTCAGGCAATCCTTGCATCTAAAGCAGGTGCAACATTCATCTCACCTTTTGTTGGTCGTTGGATGGATAACTCTATTGATGGTATTGAGTTGATTAGAAATATCCGCAAGGCTTTTGACTACTCTGGAACATCAACAAAGATTCTCGGTGCATCTCTCCGTGATGTGAGACAGGTGGAACAATCTGCACTCTTCGGTGCAGACGTTGTTACAATCCCGCCAGTGGTCTTCTGGGCAATGTATAAGAACATTATGACTGATAAGGGTCTAGAACTCTTCCAGAAGGACTGGGAAGAGGTGTTGAATTCTGTTGATAGAAAGTGAAATCTGAACATCAGTGTTGGCATTTTGTAATGTCTTCTTTTGCAAGAATATATGGAGTTCCTCGTATAAAAATTGACGAAAGAATACATGCGTTTGCATTACAATGGTGTGATGATCATAATTATGTTTGCGATGTTCATCTAGATAGTTTGAATAAAGTTGATGCATATTTTAGACAAGAATACGAATCTTGGGAGGGTTAAATGAGGGTAGGATTAATCGGACTAGGAAGAATGGGCGAAGGTATGTCTCGCCGTATGATGAAAGCAGGAATAGAAGTTTGGGGCTATCGGAGGAATTATGAAAAAGCAAACGAAGCTTACGAAAATGGATATGTTAATGGCATTACAACTTCTATACAAAGCCTTGCTCAAGTAGTCAAGTGCAAATATAGTGGTGTATCTGACAAATATGGTACTGGTATTTTCATGATGGTTGTACCAGCAGAAAACGTAGAGGAAACAATCAATGAGTTACTACGATATTGTAGTGAAGGTGATATTATTATTGATCATGGCAATAGCAATTTTAAAGACAGTAGGAAAAGAGCAGAGCGTCTTGCAAAATTGGGTATCCAATATATTGATTGTGGCACTAGCGGTGGTGTTTATGGTCTGGATCGTGGATACTGTCTTATGGTTGGCGGCGGAAATACTGCGGTCTCCACTTGTTCGCGTATTTTTGATGCCCTTGCCCCAGGAATCAACGCTGCCCCCAGGACTCAATTTGACTCAGACATAACTTCTGCAGAGCAAGGATGGTTGCATTGTGGTGGTCCAGGTGCGGGACACTTTGTAAAGATGGTTCATAATGGTATTGAATATGGTATAATGCAGGCTTATGCCGAAGGATTCAATATTCTTAAGAATGCTAATGTAGGATCTAAGTACGTCAGAGAAGGAGATGCAGAGGTTGCCCCAATGTCAGATCCAGAAAGTTATTGCTATGACATTGATGTTGCTGAAGTGGCTGAGTTATGGCGTCGTGGTAGTGTGGTTGGTTCTTGGTTACTTGACCTTACTGCTGATGTGTTACGAGGCAACAGTGAGCTTAAACAGTTCTCTGGAGGCGTATCCGACAGCGGTGAGGGTCGTTGGACTGTTTCTGCCGCTGTGGACTTGGGGGTTCCCGCTCCTGTTATCACCACTGCGCTTTATGAAAGATTTAATTCACGCAATCTGGGTACTT